>Ga0302173_10000309_pt1 | contig 26400 bp, 18 predicted proteins | sample I_Fen_N3_1_FD_198785 | JGI IMG/M metagenome (GOLD analysis project Ga0302173, IMG submission 198785) | Peat permafrost microbial communities from Stordalen Mire near Abisko, Sweden - I_Fen_N3_1 | ecosystem: Environmental > Terrestrial > Soil > Wetlands > Permafrost | place: Sweden: Abisko... | reverse complement strand
CATTTAGCTTAAAAGTTTTAAAAGCACCGTTTTATGCTACTCCTAGAAAGCCAGCAATTCATCATACAATGGGTGGAGTTAAGATAGACACTAAAGCTCACGTATTAGATGAAAATGATAAACCAATTAAAAATCTTTATGCGGCTGGAGAAGTTGCTGGAGGTATCCATGCAGGTAACCGTCTTGGCGGTAATGCATTAACTGATATATTTACCTTCGGAAGAATTGCTGGTAAAACTGCAGTTGATGAAATGAAATAGTTAATGTTTAGATAATTAATTTCACTTCCTCATTCTGGCCTAAACAACTGAATGTATAAACTGTCAAGGAGTCAGATACAAAGATGAAGAGCGAGATGACACGCATAAGTAAAAATGCGGTTATAGGCTCTTTCTCTTACCCTTCAATAGATATTGTACATTTGATACGGTTCGCCTCCACCATAAAATCCACGACCATTTGTATGTGGCTTAAATAGCTTATTACAGGTGGTCGTGTTTTTGTTATGTGAGGAGTAGCTCAAATAGATAAGGTTTTTATAGCTTAAATTGTGTCAACCACTTGAGGCGACAGAAACTTGACAATTCTGTCTAATTAAGCTATCATATAAGCATAAAAACGTAATTTGTTACAGTGTTTTGAATACGCTTACTTTTTAAGTTATGTAGAAAAAAGGAGGGATTAGGAGTAGTCAACAATTATTTAAATTGTGTATTCATTAGGAAAATTTAGATGAAAAATTGAAATCTGAATTAAAGGGTTTAGCTCAAGGTTTTCTCATTTTATTGATGAACAAGAGACCCAAACAAAATGTCGTAGAATCGCAATCGCTTATAACTTTTGCCATATGTGTCCAGAATTTATAATGTAAGTAGCTAAAACATTCGAAGATTATAATTTCCATACATATATTTAAAAAGCTTAAGTCCACACAAGAGATACCCTCTGTATTTCATATTTGTAAACGTTTGTATGATTGCAATTACTGCGTTTCACAATACTTCAATTTATTATTGATATATATGAAGTTCACGAAAAAACATATTGATGAAAACTAGATAGCTTTAAAGAATTAGATAGCAAGGTTATTAAATATCTAAAGAAACTAAACTACAAATGTCTGGAATTCATTTCTATAATGGGACATCCTTTAAATGTATCCAAAGGATATCAATTAACAAATTATTTTTCATTATCATAAGTGTAAGGAATAACGTTTATTATGTTAGTAGGATATGTATAGCCAAGGAATGGAATTTATTTATGTAGATAATGTCAATGAAAGTATTATATTTACATAAAGTATTTATGGAAGGGGGGAAGGTGATTTATTCACCTAATATTATGATGAAAACAGAAATGTTAGCTATGATACTAGCAGGTGGTCAAGGAACTCGCTTAGGTGCATTAACTAAGCATATTGCAAAACCAGCTGTACCATTTGGGGGGAGATACCGAATTATAGACTTTACTTTAAGTAATTGTACAAACTCAGGAATAAAAGAGGTAGGAGTTGTAACGCAATATCAACCTTTAGCTTTAAATAGTCATTTAGGAAATGGTTCTAGTTGGGGGTTTGATGGTATTGATTCTGGCTTGACAATTTTGCAACCTTTTTCTAGTTCAGATGGTGAAAAGTGGTTTCAAGGTACTGCACATGCTATATACCAGAATATTGCTTATATTGACCAAGTCAATCCTGAATACATATTAGTTTTATCTGGTGATCACATATATAAAATGAATTACGAAGAAATGTTAGACTTCCACAAAGAAAAAAATGCGTCTCTTACTGTTGCAGTAATTGAAGTGCCAATTGATGAAGCATCACGTTTTGGAATTATGAATACTGATGAAAACTCTCGTATTATAGAGTTTGAAGAAAAACCAGAAGAACCAAAAAACAATTTGGCTTCAATGGGAATATATATTTTTGATTGGCAAAGGCTTCGAGCAGTTTTAATTAACAGCTATTCTAAAGATGGTCAAATGATCGATTTTGGAAAACATGTAATTCCATCATATCTAGAGTCAGGAGAAAATGTATATGCTTTTCGTTTTGATGGGTATTGGAAAGATGTTGGAACAATTGATTCACTTTGGGAAGCTAATATGGAATTCATCGATATAGAAAATGATTTAGATATGAGAGATCATAATTGGAGAATTTATTCTAAAAATACAATTTCACCACCTCATTTTTTCACTGAAACAGCAGTTATTAAAAATTCTTTAATCGTTGATGGATGTTATATAGCAGGGGAAATTAAAGATTCAATTCTATCTACTGATGTACGTGTTAAGGAAGGAAGCAAAATAGAAAAAAGTGTTATTATGCCTGGGGCAACAATTGGAAAAAATGTTTTCATTAAGAATGCAATAATTGGAGAAAATGCAGTGGTAGGTGACAATGCAACAGTATATTCCGAAGAAGAAATATTTGTTGTTGGTAATTCAGAAGTGATAGGGGTGGTTTCAAATGAATATTAATAGAGTAAGTGGGATAATTGATAATTTAAATTGTCATGGAGAGCTAAATGATTTAATAGCTCATCGTCCACTGGCAATGCTTCCGTTTGATTGCAAATACCGTTTGCTTGATTTTCAGTTATCAAATGTTATAAACGCAAATATTCAAGCATTGTTTCTTTTGATGAACCAAGATGATATGCAATCAGTATTTGATCATATTAATGGAGGAAAAGAATGGGGGTTAGATTCTCTTAGAAACAAATTTATTATGCATTTTAATAAGAAGAATCAAGAAGGTGAACCTGAACAAGGCTTTATTTCCCATGTGGTAGACTATTTACGAAAATCAAGTTCAGAAATTACTGTAATTATGGGAAGTAAAATGCTATGCAATATAGATTTGAAGCCAATTATTAAAATTCATAAACAAAACAATCGTAGTATGACTGTAGTTTATAAACGTGTTACTTCTGAAAATATTTCTTGTGACAATTTATTAATTAATTTAGAATCTGATGGAAATATTTCACTTAGAAATAGCTGCAAAGAAGAATTAGAACCAACAGAAAAGTACAACTTATGTATGGATATTTTTATCGTAAGAACTGAATGGATTATAGAAGTATTAGAGAATTATGATAAAAAAGTAGAAAGCATAATCAAAATACTTAGAGAAAAAATAAATAATGTATCTTGCATGAATTATGAATATACAGGTTATTTAAGCAATATTTATGATATTCCATCATATTATCGTGCTAATAAGGACATGCTTAAGCCAAGCAAATTTAATTCTTTACTATATTCCAATCAAAAAATATATACAAAATTGGCAAATGAGGTTCCGACTTATTATGCACAAAATTCTGTTGTAAATAATAGTCATTTTGCTTCTGGTTCTATAGTTGATGGAACCGTCGTAGATTCACTGATTGCGAGAAGATGCAAAATTTCTGAATCCGCAGTAATTGAACAATCCATTATTATGGCGAGTGCTAACATAAAGAAAAATGCATATATAAAAAATGCTATTTTAGATAAGAATGTAATTGTGGATGAGGGTGTACGTATAATTGGAGCTGATACTAATCCGATTATTATCAAAAAAGATAGCCATGTAACAACTGATATTGTTAATAGGAGAAATCTATGAAAGTGTTAATTTTAGTTTAAAGACATGTTTTTACATCAAATGCATAAGTCTGGAAGTACATACTTAAGAACTATTTTTAGTATTTCTCATTAATAATAGTGACGCACTTCATATTCACCATGAAACCCACGACCATTTGTATGTGGCTTGAATAGCTATATACAGGTGGTAGTGGGTTTTTATTGCTACAGGTAGCTTAATCATATAAATTTTATGTTGACATTACTTGTATTTACAGGGTATTCAGTGTTTAAATCCATTTATTGATGAAAGTATTAATGTAAGTGAGCAAAAGACTTGACCTGGAGTTACCTTAAGGTGATACGATTGAAATTAGAATGGAACACTTTTTACAAAGAATAAAATATAGCATTAGCTCAAAAGAAAGGTGGTTAAATATGGAATATGTAAAATTCGGAAAAACAGATTTAAATGTATCAAGATTGTGTTTGGGAACAATGGGCTTTGGAGCAGCAAATGCTGGGCAGCATACATGGACATTGGATGAAGAAAAGTCAAAGGAAATAATTAGACATGCATTAGATTTAGGTATTAATTTTATTGATACTGCAATAGGATACTCAAATGGAACAAGTGAGCAATATATAGGACGAGCAATTAAAGAATACGTAAAACGTGAAAATATTATTTTGGCAACAAAGTTTTTTCCAAGAACGCAAGATGAAATTGCCAATAATATTAGTGGTAAGGAACATATTAATAAATTACTTGATAGGAGTCTAAAAAATCTAGATACAGATTATGTTGATTTATATATCTATCATTTTTGGGATTATAATACACGTATTGAAGAGGTTATGGAAACCTTAAATAATGCAGTGAAAGTAGGAAAAGTTCGTTATATTGGAATTTCTAATTGTTATGCATGGCAAATTGCAAAAGCAAATTACATTGCAAAAATGAATGGTTGGGCTGAGTTTATGTCTATTCAAGGACATTATAATTTGTTATTCCGAGAGGAAGAAAGAGAGATGATTCCTTATTGTAAAGAAGAAAATATCGCAATTACCCCATACAGTCCACTTGCGTCAGGCAGACTTGTAAAATCTAGCACAGAGATGTCTAAGAGATTAGAGGAGGATACTTATGCAAAGGGGAAATATGATGCAACTGCTAAGCAAGATGCCATAATTATTAATAGAGTAGCAGAATTGGCTGAAAAGAAAGGCTTAACTAGAATACAGATTGCACTTGGATGGCTGTTAACTAAAGTAACATCTCCAGTTGTTGGAGCAACTAAACTTTCTCATATTTATGATGCTGTGAGTGCATTTTCAGCTAAATTAACAGAAGAAGAAATAGCATATTTGGAAGAAGCGTATATACCGCATAAGTTGGTAGGTGTAATGGCACAAAATAATTTTTAAGCTAAAATTTAAAAATGAGGAGATGTAAAAAATGTTATACAGAAAATTAGGGAAAACAAATGAGAAGGTATCAATTTTAGGTTTTGGATGTATGAGATTACCTGTTATTTATGGAGACACTACTAAGATTGATGATGAAAAGGCAGAGGTACTTTAAAACGCAGTAAGAAAAAGAGCTTTTATTGGTATAAAAAAGTTATAGAAACAAATGGAGAAGATTTAGAATCATAAAACCTAGATTTGTAATATAGGACTGTAGCTAGATTTGTTTTTACACAAATCTAGCTACAGTCCTAAAAATTTTCTGAAAATATATATGTGAATTATCAGCAAAAGTATGATGTAAATACTCTTGCAAAGCTGACTAAATGTTGATGTTTTCTTATTTGGTAACTTATATGGTAATTGAACCCGTGAGTCAAATATTAAATTATTATATTATCTTAACTACCTATTTTATAATACTTAAGATATCTTCAACCATTTGAACATCTGTAAGTCTATTCTTTTTCATAAGTTCTTCCGGAACATAACGATCAAGGAATTCTTTCTTGATACCATAATTTATAACCTTCATGTCAGAAGGTCCATAATATCTTGCAATCTTTTCACCAAAGCCGCCATCTAAGATACCATCTTCTAGAGTAAGTACAAGCTCATGTTCTTTTTTCAAGCTTTCAAGTAATTCTTCATCAATTCCTGTGATATACTTTGGATTAATTAGTGTAGCTTCAATATTGTTTTCATTTGAAAGTTTTGTGACAACTGACTCACCAAGTTGATAGAAATCTCCAAGTGCAATAACTGCAACATCTTTTCCTGTCTTTGTCACATGATATTTATTTAATTTAGAATAATCTGTTGTATCCTTAATTCCACTTTCTATTACTCCCATTGCTGGAACACGGATAGCTACTGGATGATCTTGTTGATTCATTCCCCATTCTAGCATTGAGAAATATTCTTCCTTACATGTTGGAGCAAGGTATACCATATTTGGAATGTTACTCATCATGCCGATATCATATAATCCAATATGTGTTACATCATTCATTCCATAAACAGATGCATAATTTACTAATATTAAGGCTGAATTATTATTTATGCATAAATCTTGTGAAAGCTGATCATATGTTCTTTGAAGGAATGTACTGTATACTCCGTAAACTGGTTTTCCACCATTTGCTGCAATTCCTGATGCTAAAGCAACTGCATGTTCTTCTGCAATACCAACATCCACAAATTGTCTGCCAGCTTCCTTTCTTCTTTCAAGGCCAAAACCAAACACAAATGGAGTTCCTGAGGTAATCGCAACTACTGTAGGATCCTCTTTCATTGCATTTAATAGGTAGTTTGCTGTAAGATTACCATAATCTTCTGCATCACCCATTGAGAATTTTGATTCTCCTGTTTCTAATACAAAAGGCATTCCCCAGTGCCATTGTTCTTTATTCTTTTCAGCAAATTCAAAGCCTTTTCCTTTAATTGTATGAATATGAACAACTACTGGATATTCTGTATCCTTAACCTTGTTAAATACTTCAATTAACTGATTTAAATCATGGCCATCTTTTACATAATGGTAATCTAAGCCCATTGCTTTAAAGAAGTTACATTGGCTTTGCCCGTCTGTATCTCTAAGTTCCTTAAGATTTTTATATAAACCACCATGGTTTTCTGCAATAGACATATCATTATCATTTACAATAATAATCATGTTTGTTCCTGTTTCAGCAGCATTATTTAACCCTTCATAAGCTTCTCCACCACTTAGAGAACCATCTCCTATGATAGCAATAATATTATCATTATCATCTTTTAAGTCCCTTGCTTTAGCCAGACCGCAGGCAAGACTTATAGATGTTGATGTATGTCCGATATTAAAAAAGTCATGTGCACTTTCCTCTGGATTAGAATAGCCAGATACTTCATCATACTTTTCAGAATTAATAAATGCGTCTTTTCTTCCAGTGAGCATTTTATGAATATAGCTTTGATGAGAAACATCATAAACTATCTTATCCTTTGGTGAGTTAAATACATGGTGAAGCGCAACAGTAAGTTCCACAATTCCAAGATTAGGACCAATATGTCCTCCATGTTCACTTAATTTCTTAAGCAGTACTTGACGTATTTCTGAACTTAAATCCTTCATTTCATCTACTGATAATTTTTTTACGTCCTCTGGTGAATTAATTTTTTCTAAATACATATATGTTCCCTCCTAAAATTCTTCTGTAATATTTACTGTATTTATAGTTTTTTCAATTGAAATCAAAACTAAAGCTTTAACTTGAAAGCTATTTGACTTCTATTGGAATTCTAACACTTAAAGTTAACTTTAAGTCAATACTTTTTATAAAAAAAAAATTTAAAACTAAAATTTATAAAAATTTCAAAAGACTTAATCTTATGATATTTATTGGGCGTTTTTTTGAATTTATATATGTTACAAAAAGTAATCTGTATTCAAATTAACCTACTACAACTTAATTTTACATTTAATTAATATACATTGACATTTCTTTTTCAAAATGATATTTCTATATATAGTTAACGAAAGGGGAATGTTCTATGCATTATTCTATTGGTGAAGTTGCTGAAAAATTAAATTTACCTAAATCTACTATACGTTATTATGATAAAGAAGGATTACTTCCATTTGTTGAACGTAAAGAATCTGGTATTCGTATGTTTGCTGAATCTGATATTTCCATGTTACAAGTTATAGAATGCTTAAAAAGTACTGGATTGTCTATAAAAGATATTAAAAAATTTAGTGAGTGGTGTCAAAAAGGAGATCAAACTCTACAAGAACGTTATGAACTGTTTTTAGAAAGCAGGAAGAACGTTCAAGAACAAATAGCAGAATTAAAAAAATCACTTGAGTTAATCGAGCATAAATGTTGGTATTACGAAACTGCTTTGGAAGCTGGAACAGAAAGTATACATAAAAATAAACTAGATAAGGATATTAATTCTAATTAGGACTGTTGCAAAATGCAACAGTCTTTTTGTTTAATAGAAAATTATAATATACCTATTAAACTCATTTAATACATGCCTATAATTGAAGATAATAAACAAAAATAATTATTTTGTTTATTAATTAACAAATAGTATGAATCTAACAATTGAAAACATTATTTTAAGGTTTATAATCGATTATATACAGATGTTCATTAATGAGCCAACGTTTAATTTTTGAATTATGTTATTTAGCAAAGAAAATGAATTTTTGAGGAGAAGATAAAATGAAAAAAATTTTACATGTATTTTTTATTCTTGTTGTTATTTTTAATTTTGCAGGATGCAGCAATGCTGCAACAAACAATGCAGAAACATCATATGAAACATCTACGATTTCTAAAAATGAATCAACTGATGAAGAGAATAAAAGACAAGCAGATAGTACAAAGGAGGCAATACCAGTGAAAAAAATGGTTAATATGAATATCAAAGTTGGTAATATGATATTCACCGCAACTCTTGAGGATAATGAAACAACTAAAGCTTTTGTTAAGCAACTGCCATTAACAGTAGATATGTCTGAACTCAACGGCAATGAAAAATATAATTATTTGTCAAGTAATTTGAGTGAGGATAAGGCATCTAGCCCAGGCAAGATCAATGAAGGCGATTTAATGCTCTATGGTAACAACTGTCTTGTTCTTTTCTACAATACATTCAATACTTCATATAGCTATGTAAAGCTGGGTCACATAGAAAACACGACAAGTCTTAACAAAGCTGTAGGTACAGGTAGTGTGAAGGTTACATTTTCCATTAACGAATAACAAGCTAGTTTTATTTATTAAGAAATAGAAAATATATATAAGGAGATAAATCTTTATGACTAAACGGAATAATTTGATTGTATTTATATTAACCCTAGGTGTTTTTGCTATCATAAATACTGAAATGGGTGTTGTTGGGATATTACCATTAATTGCGGATAATTTTCATGTCAGTGTATCTCAAGCGGGACTTTTAGTGAGTCTTTTTGCACTGGCTGTTGCTATAGCTGGACCAACTATGCCATTATTGTTTTCTGGCATAAATCGTAGGACTGTAATGCTACTTGTTCTTGGAATTTTCTTTGTGGGCAACATTATTTCAGCCTTTGCAACCAATTTTGCAGTTATATTAATTGCTCGTGTAATTCCAGCTTTTTTTCATCCAATTTATTGTTCATTGGCTTTTTCAGCAGCTTCTGCGTCAGTTAGCAAGGAGGAAGCTCCAAAGGCTGTTGCTAAAGTAATTATGGGAGTATCTGCAGGTATGGTACTTGGTGTACCAATAACTAGTTTTATTGCTAGTGTAACTTCGCTAGAAATGGCTATGTTGTTTTTTGCTGCCATGAATGGTATAGCATTTATTGCTACTCTTATATATGTACCATCTATGCCTGTTAATGAAAGATTATCTTATGGAGCACAATTAAGCGTACTAAAAAGGCCAGTTACTTGGATTTCTATTGCTACTGTTATTTTTTTAAATGGAGCAATATTTGGTGTATATAGTTATCTTGCAGAATATCTTAGGACTGTTACGAATATTTCAGATAAGACAATTAGCTTAATTCTATTAATATATGGTGTAGCAAACATTATTGGAAATATTATTGCAGGTAGATTACTTACTAAAAATGCTGTTAAGTTTGTTGTATCTTTTCATTTTGCATTAGGAGTAGTTTACAGCATATTATTTTTAATGGGACAGTTTACTGTACCTATGGCTTTAATAACTTTGGCTTGGGGAATATTAGCTGGTGCAGGAGCTAATATTAATCAATATTGGATTATGTCTTCAGCTTCAGAAGCTCCTGATTTTGCAAATGGATTATTTTTAACATCTGCTAATTTAGGAACAACATTTGGTACAAGTGTATGTGGATTATTTATATCAGGAGTAGGTACAAAGTACATTGTATTAGGTGGGATTATATTCTTAATTTTGAGTTTTATAACTGTATTATTAAGAAATTACATGAGGAAATTTACAGGGGAAATTGAAAAAAAGATTAAATAAAAAACTATCAAACTAATTATAAATTTTTGCCACAACATTGTGGCAAAATTTTAGTTGAAAATAAGATGAAATAGAAAAAATAATAATATATAATACACTTATAGGCAGGTGAGTTATAAATATATGAATGACAAACGATTTCTGAAATTATTTAAATTGCTTTCTAATAGTAAAGCTCCAATGAAAAGTGAAGAGATATGTGAACAGTTAGACATTGCTTCAAGAACACTAAGAAATGATTTGAAAAAGTATAAGTCTATATTTTCAGAAAATGGAGTTACATTGATATCTAAACCAGGTGTTGGATACTATTTTGAGATTTTTGAGCAAGACTTGTATTTTAGATTTATACAAGAACTTATAAAAAAGGAAACATATGACCAACACTTAATTCCAGTTTACCCAGAAGAGAGAATTAATTATTTAATAAAGTCTTTCTTGGGTACGGATAACTATATAAAAATTGAAGATTTAGAAGAAGAACTTTTTGTTAGTCGTTCAACTTTAACAAATGATTTAAAGGATGTTAGAGAAAGGCTTGGATATTATCATTTAGATATAGAAAATAAACCGAATTATGGGATGAAAATCATTGGAGAAGAATTTAATAAAAGAGCATGTATTTCAAAATATTATTTTTATACAGATTCATATGATGATATTATACTAAATACAGAAAAAAATAAAAATAAAGAAATTATTAAAAAGTTATTATATGATACAATCATTGAAAATAATTTTACATTAACAGATATAGGCTTTCAAAATCTTGTAATACATATAATGATTTTATTAATGAGAATAGATAAATTAGCAGAGGATGATATAATAGAGCCTATTTATAAAAGTTTAGAAGATGAAAAAGAATTTAAAATAGCATGTTTGCTTGTAGAAAAATTAGAAAATCAATTTAAAGTTAAGTTTCCTAAAAAGGAAACATATTATATAACTATTCATTTATTAGGTAAGAAATCAATGCAATATAATAATGATACTTTACTAATTAGTCAAGAAACTCAAGATTTATTAAGTTATATATTTGAGCATATAAAACAAAATTTTCAGTTGGATTTTTCACAGGATTTCGAGTTGTTTAGATTTTTATCATTACATTTTCAACCAATGATGAATCGTTTAAAATACGGGCTTTATATTGAAAACCCTTTAATTGATAAAATAAAAAATGAAAACGCTTTAGCCTTTGAAATAGCGCTTTATGCTGGAAGTATCATTAAAGAAATAAAAAAGTATGATGTAAGTGTTAATGAAGTTGGATATGTTGCATTACACTTTGCGTTAGCACTCGAAAGAGTTCAAGAAAAAGGAAAAAGTAAAAATGTAATTGTTGTATGTGCAAGTGGCGCTGGAAGCTCACAAATTTTATTGTATAAATTAAAACAAAAATTTAAAAATTATATTAATGAGATAAAAGTAGCAAAGCTATATGAATTATTAGATATAGATCAAAATAGATATGATTATATAATATCTACTGTTCCAATTAATTTTAAAACCAACATTCCTATTATAAATGTACAAGATTTTTTAACAGAAGAAGATGTTGGATTAGTGAGAAATATATTTACAGAAACAGAAAATGATTATTCTTTTATAAATAAATATTTTAAGGAAGAATTATTCTTTAAGGATTTAACAGGGACTACAAAAGAAGAAGTACTTAAAAATATGTGTGATGCAATTCGCAAGGTAATAGAGATTCCCTCAGATTTTTATCAATTAGTTATACAAAGGGAAGCAATGGCACCTACTGAGTTTGGAAATAATATTGCATTACCACATCCAATTAAACCTATAACAAATTCCACGTTTGTAGCAATAGGAATGTTAAAGAAACCAATGAAATGGGAAAAACTACAAGTTAAATTTATATTTTTAATTAGCACAAAAAAAGACAGTAAAGAATCATTAAGTCTGTTTAATGAAAGTATAACTGCTTTAGTTTTTAATAAAAAAGCCATGCTTAAATTAGAAAAAGAACCAACTTTAAAGACCTTAAAAGAAATTATAAAAGAAATGGCTATGCAGGAAAAAGAGAATACAATTGATAATATATTTAAATAAGTATAGATAAACAACTTGTAATGTAGATTTATGTGCTAACTCACTGAAAGGACAGGTGCTCTGATGTAACACTGCACAAAAGAGTACCTGTCCTTTCTGGTATAGCATATATTTCAAATTTCGTTAAGTTACCACACAAGTCTAGATTATAATTTGGGTCCTATATTCAAAGGAGAATTTAAATGAGAATAATACTTTGTTGCTCTCAAGGAATGTCGTCAAGTATATTTGTTAGAGCACTACGAAAAGAAATAAAAGAACAGAATTTGGATTATACTGTAGCTTCTATAGGGATATTCGAATTATCAAAATACATAGATAAAACTGATTTTGTTTTGCTGGCACCTCAAGTTAAGTATGCTTTTAAGGATATCTCAGAAATGAGCAAGGGTTATAATGTTCCTACCGTTTTAATTAATGAAAAGGATTATGGAATTATGAATGTAACAAATGTTTTGAAAAATATACACCTATAAAAAGAGCAGCTATGCTGCAATACGGAACTTTTCTGAATATAAAAAGAGCAACTATGCTGCAATACAGAACCTTTCTACATTTAAGAAGAACAGCTATGCACTTATGAAAAGAGTAGCTATGCACATATAAAAAGAGCAGCTATGCTGCAATATGGAACTTCTCTGCATATAAGAACATCTCATGGCATTTTAGACTAGGGATATTAGCCATAAATTTTTTGTTTCTTATGAAAAATTTATGGCTTATTAATTTTGGTATGCAAATGATTACGTTTTAATAAAATGCCACAGTTATGTGGCATTTTATTCAGTTAACATATAATTTAAGTTATCTTATAATAAAGACATCAAGTAAAACAAATAAAAAGATAAATAAAAAATAAATAAAAAATAATAGAAAAGAGGTAATTATAATGAGGAAAATAGTATTATTATGTAATGCAGGAATGTCTACAAGTGCATTAGTAACTAAAATGAGAAAAGCTGCTGAAGCAATAAATTATGAATGTGAAATAAATGCATATGCAGCAGCAGAGGCTTCAAAGGCGACCCAAGATGCAGATATTGTGTTTTTAGGACCACAAGTTAAGTATTTATTAAGTGAAGTTAAAGAAAAAGTAAAGCCAATTCCAGTAGAAGTTATTGATATGATGGTATATGGAATGATGGACGGTGGAAAAGTTATAACTAGAGCAAAACAAGTGTTAGGAGATATATAAATGGAAGGAATAGAATTAATAAGTTTTAAAATAATAGCTGCAGTAGGAGAAGCAAGAAGTAGTTATATTGAAGCAATTAGAGAAGCTAAAAAAGGTAATTTTGAAAAAGCTGATGCCCTTATTGATGAAGGTTCAAAGGTTTTTATAGAAGGTCATCATGCACATGCTGAATTAATTCAGCAAGAAGCAAATGGAGAACCAGTTGTGCCAACATTGATGCTTATGCATGCTGAAGATCAATTGATGAGTGCTGATGCATTCAAAATTATTGCACAAGAGTTTATTGATGTTTATAGAAACGCACACTCTAAATAAGGGTACATTTAAAATGTGGGAATTATGTTCCCGTGTAAATCATGTAATCGTATAGAACAAATAAAAGGATTTTTGTAGAATAATTGCAAATATGCGATTAATAATTAATTAATAATATAAAAATAGGGGGAATTTAAATGGCTATTAATTTAGACAAAGTTCAAGAAAAAATACAACCAATAACAGCAGTAATTGGACAAAATAAATATTTGCAAGCGGTAATGAAAGGTATGATGATGATATTACCGGCTACGATAATGAGTTCTTTTGCAACTTTACTTAAAATATTTCCAATACCAGCATACCAAAGTTTTATTGCTAGTAATGGGCTGGCAAAATATTTTGATGTACCTATAAATTTTACAAATAACTTTATGGCAGTACTTGTTGCATTTGCAGTGGCTTATGCACTGGCTACAAGTTTTGAAGTGGATGCATTTCCAGCTGGATTATTATCAATGGTATCATTTTTTATTCTTACACCTTATACGTTAGGAGATATGGGGCCTCTTGGGCAATCATTTACTATTTCTAATCAATGGTTAGGTGCTATGGGAATGTTTACTGGAATGATTGTTGCATTTGTAAGTGCTAGGTTATATGTAGCTATGGTCAAAGGCGGAATTGTTATAAAAGTACCTGACAGTGTTCCAGAATTTGTTGCTAAATCATTTTCAAGCTTACTTCCAGGTATTGTAATATTAACAACATTTTCAATTATATCAGCAGCATTTAGTGTGACTAGTTATGGAAGTATACATTTGTTAATTTATACATTTTTACAAGCTCCTTTAACTTCGTTAGGATCAGGAGTTGGATCTGTTATTATAGTTGGTTTATTAGCTCAATTATTATGGTTCCTTGGACTTCATGGTCATGCTGTTACTCTAGGGGTAGTAGCACCAATATGGGCTGCAATGGATGCTCAACAACTTGCTGCATTTTCAGCAGGGCAACCATTACCGAATATTACTGGTATGGCTTTCTTCTTTACTTATATAGCAGGAAACTTGATACAACTAGCATTTATGTTAACATTTATGTCTAAGAGTGTAAGATATAAAACTTTAGGCAAAGTTGCTCTTGTTCCGGCAATATTTACAATTGGTGAACCACTAGCTTATGGTACTCCTTTAGTAATGAATCTTGTATTTGCAATACCTTATATATTATTGGATGGTATTATACTGGCAGTAGCTTATTATTTAACTGTTGCGGGAATTCTTCCACCAGTAGGTGGCGTAAATACACCAGCAGGTACACCAGTAATTCTTTCAGGATTTATACAAGGTAGCTGGAAAATCGCTGCATTCCAAGCTGTAGCAATATTAGTTAGATTCGTATGTTGGTATCCTTTCTTTAAGGTTGCTGATAATATTGCAGTAGAAGAAGAAAGAAAAGCAGAATTAGAAACAGCATAATTAATAAATAAGTTCTTGTCTTATATATATTTAATTAAAATAAGATGAGAACTTATTATATATAAATCTAAGTAAGGCTAAGAACTTATTATATTTATATATATAAAAGGAGAATTATAAGAATATGAATATAGAAAGTATTAGAGTTAATAATCAGGGGTCATGCATAAATGTAGATTGTAATTCATTAATAATAAGCTGGGTTGCAGATATGAAACAAACAGATTATGAAATTATAATAGCAAAAGAAAATATTAATATTTATGAAGGTAAAAAAGTAAATTCTGCTGATAATATAATTTATATAAAAGATTTACAGTTAGAGCAAGAAACAGAATATATAGTTTTGATAAGATTATGGGGTGAGTTTGGAAATTGTATTAAAAGTACAAAATTCAGGACAGGAATTTTGGGAGACTTTGTTGGTAAGTGGATATCAAATGGAGAAAAATTAGAAAATGAAATTGACTATTATAAAGATAATAGAAATTGCTTAATTAGAAAAAAATTTGATGTCATTGATGAAATAAAGGAAGCATTTTTATATATAGTTGGATTAGGATATTATAATGTATATATAAATGGTAGAAAAGTTGGAAATGCTGAATTAAATACAGATTGGACTAAGTACTCTAAAAGTGTTTACTATGATGTTTATGAAGTTAGCAAATACTTAACTAAGGGTGATAATATAATTTCCGTAGAATTAGGAAATGGATGGTATAACCCAGCACCATTAACATTGTTTGGAAAATATAATCTTAGGGATGTATTAGATATAGGAGAACCTAAATTAATTGCAGATTTAAAAATAAATACAAATTCTGATAAAAAGGTAATTATATCAACAGATGAATCATGGGAAGTATCTAAGGGACCATATCTTTTTAATAATATATATTTAGGTGAAAAATTTGACGCTAGATTAGTTAATGAAACTTGGAGCAGTCTTAATTCTATAGATATGATATGGGAAAATGCTATATTAACCACATCACCAGGTGGAAAATTAAATGCTAGCTTTATTGAAAAGAGTGAAAAAACTAAAAGTGTTGTAGCAAAGCGTGTAACAGTAAATGAAAAGAAAAATGTAATGATAGATTTTGGAGAAACAATAGAAGGATTCATTGATATTAACTTTATTGGAGAATCTGGACAAGAAGTAGAATTAATATATGGGGAAAATATAAATTCAGATGGAACAGTAAATGTAATTTCTACCCTAGCAGGATTTGTTGGAAGATTTTTTGGGGATGATCAAGTACCAGGTGGACTAGGAGCACCTAAAATTGCTGATCAAAGAGATATATGTATTTTAAATGATGGCGAAACACATTATGTAAATAAATTTACCTACCATTCCTTTAGATATGTGGAAGTTCAAGGAATAAAAAAAGAAAATGTTCATGATATTAAAGCTATATATGTTAATACAAAATTAGAAGAGACTGGTTCGTTTAAATGTTCAAATGAATTATTTAATAAATTATATGATGCTGCAAGGGATACAAAACTAAATAATATACATTCACTTTTTGAGGATTGTGCAAGAGAGAGATTTGGATATGGTGGAGACGTAGTATGTTTAGCAGCTTCCCAAATGTTTATGTTTGATACAGAAAAATTATATGAAAAAGTAATAAAAGACTTTAGGTACGATATAAGAGAAAATGGAGGAGTTCCAGAAACAGCACCTTATATGGGAATAAAGAGCAATGGAACAGGAGATGGAGCAGGACCACTTGGATGGCAATTGGTATATTCCTATATAATTAAAAAAATGTATGAATATTATGGTAATGCACGAATTGTAGAAAGTGAATATAAGTATGTAAAAAATCAAGTAGACTATTTAATTAGTCTTGGTCTTGAGTATTTATCAAAATGCTGTTTAGGTGACTGGGGCAGTGTAGATAGAGTTGAAGTTAACAACAGAAAACAATCTCCTGCACTTGAGTTTACATCAAGTTGTTTTTACTATTATCATATACACTTATTATCTGAATTTGCTCAAATAATTGGTAACAAAGAAGATCACGTCAAATATAGAGATAAAGCAGAAGAAGTGAAAAATATTATTGTTAGTATATATAGGAATGAAGATGGTACTTATGCAGATAAAAGCCAAACAAGTTATGCATTTGCTTTATTCTTTGATTTAGCTGATGAACCTCAAAAGCTTGCAAAAGAATTTGCAGATAAAATAAAGGATAACAATTATTATGTGACTTGCGGTATTTTTGGAATGTTTATGACTTATGAAGTTCTAAACAAATATAATTGCCAAGATATTATTTATAAATGGATTAATAATAGAGGAGATAATACTTTTTATAGTATGTTAGAGCGAGGTCAAAGTACTTTAAGCGAGTATTTCGTTTATGGAGAGCCCGGATCAGATAACCATGCAATGTATAGTTCGTATATACAATGGTTTTATGAAGGACTAGCTGGAATAAATATTTCAAAAAATTCATATGGGGCAAGCGATGTATTCATCAAACCATATTTTGAAGAGGATATTGATTTTATTAAATGTAAATATAAGTCAATAAAGGGTTATATAGTAAGCGAATGGATAAAAGATAAAGAAGGTATTTTATTGCATATTGAAATACCTAGCAATTTAAGATCATGTTTATTAATTTTGGATAAAAAATATAAGAACTTTGTGCAAGAATTTAAAGTTGAAAAAGAAGATGAAAGATTTGTTTATATTGATATATCTTCTTGCAATAATGAAATTAACCTAAGATTAGGGAAATAATTATGCATTTTTGATTTGTTCATTTCTATTCTCTTAAGGAAAATATCTTGAACTTTTGTAAATATATAAGTTTGAAAAGAGAAGGGAAATGTTCATATAAAGTAAAATAAAAAAGTATACAGGGGGAAATAATATGTTAAAAAGAGTTTCGAAGGTTACAAGTTTATTAGTGGTTGCTGCATCTGTTGTATCAATGGTTCCAGCTATAGCTGCGGATTTTAAAAAATTTGATGCTAAGGAAGGTACTATTTATAATGCAATGGTAAAAGGTGGCGGAAAAGCCATAATTGATGGAGAAATAAATGGTGAAGATGAAGCTATTTATTATGTTGCAGGTGGAAAATATACTAAATTAGATAATGCAAGTCCAGGTGATACAATAAATGACATAGTTTCAGATAAGTATTTAAAAATGAATGATGGGGATTATTATATAGATCTGAAAACTGGTGAAAAAATAGATGATGATATAGATCAAAATTTAAAAGATGATAGAGCATCTGCTTTAAGGAAAAAAATTAAAAACGACAATGATGGAAGATTTGATGAAAGCACTTATACTGGCAGTGTTGTTCCAGCAGATGTTCTTATTGGAGGAGCTACAACTACTTGGAGTCAATATCAATATAAATTAAAAACACCTAATTTATTAGGAGAAGCAAAATCTAAAGTTTATGCAGATCCAGATGGAAAGTATGTTGATGCAGATTATAACATAGGAAAGGTTAAGGTTTATATTACAACAGGTTCTAGTATTACTATTGAAAATACAAAAGATACTTATGAAGCAAAAGCAGCAAATGGAAATACTTATGAATATAAAGCTCAAATTAAAGGAGCACTTCAATTTCCTTCTCCATTTAATGATTCTCCATATTGTGAAAATCCTAATGATTTTTATAGAGCAGCAGAACTTTCAATATGGGCAAAACAAAAAGTAGGTGGAGATGGCTTGTTTCACAATGTAACAGATTCAGTTGAATTTGGTCCAGTAAGCAATCATCATGATGCTATTGTAAGTAATGCTGGTAGTACTTATGGTGACTATGTACCAGTAATTCAAATTATTTCAAAAGATCAAGCTTCAGATGATATAGATGGAATTAAATATGCAAAGAATGTAAGTACATACTTTACTACTGATGAAGATGGTAAAACACAAGGCGTACTTGGTTTGGGGACTTTTGGTAAATCAGGATATCCTATGATGTCAGGTAATCCTTACGGGCTTCAAAGTGTTCTTGTTGATGGTGCTAATAAAAAAGTATATGCAGAAACTGTTAAATTTAAAACAAAAAATGGTTATAACTACATAGATTTAGGAGATAGAGACGATACTAGTTTTGATGATTTCCAAACAGGAAGTGGACAACTTTTTGTTTTAGATGGCGGATATATAAAGAAGTGGGATAACAAGGATTCGTTTGAAAAACTATACAAAGTGGATGGCGGAATGACAAAGATGTCTGTTGATAATCCAGGTGGCATAATTGTATGGAATAAAGATGATGAAATGTATTCAGTTATTGATATACCACCAGGAGCTCCAGCTGATGATAAAGCAAAAGCTCCAGTTGTAAAAACAGGATGGGCTAAAGATTCAGATGGAAATTGGACTTATGTTAAAGCTGATGGAACTAAAGCTACTGGTTGGTTCCAATATGGAACAGCTTGGTATTACGCTAATGAATCAGGAGTAATGAAAACAAGTTGGATTAATGACAATGGTACTTGGTATTATTGTAATGGGTCAGGAGCAATGCTTGCAAACACAACTGTTGATGGATATGCGTTAGGAGCTAATGGAGCTTTTCAAAGTAATTCTTCAGATATTGCAAACAAATTAAGCTTAGTAAAAAGTGAAAAAGGAGCAAATTATTATGTCTATGATGCTGCTAAAGATAAATACCAATCAACAAGAAGTGATATTTTAACACCTAAATATTATATTTTTGCTGGCAATAAAACTAAAAATGAAGCTAATGAATTAATAGAAAAACTTGGAATGTTAAAAAATGTTCAAGAGTGGGCAGGACAAGTTTATGTGGTTAATCCAATTAATGGGCAAGCATACGGTAATGATGATAAAGAAGCGTTTATCGACTTAGTTGGAGGCGCAAATAGTAATGTAAAAGTAATTGGAATTGATGATGGTGCAACATTTGCTAACAATAATCTTTCACAATCATGCTATTTTATAGCAGGGATGATGCTTTATGGTGGAGAAATGAAAGAAGGCGTAGCAAAAACTGATGTGGTACCTGTATATTTAAGCAATAATAACAATATAGCTGCAGATTATTACAAACAGTTAAATAATGCTACTGTAGAAAGTAAAAAAGATAAATATACGGTTTATACAAATCAAAACAAACCGTTACAAGCAGTGGCAGTTGCTTCTAAAAAAGAAAATTTAGCAGAAGCCTTTGATAATGCATGGGAAAGTGTTTTATCAAAAAATTATCGTCAACATAATAATGAAGCAGAGTTCTATATGGTTAATGCTAGAAAAACTACAAAAGATTATGAATTGATTCAAGCGCCTATTTTTAAAGATTTAGGAATAACTTATAACCAACAAATTGATCAAAGCGTGTCAGGCATGGATGGAAAATATACTTGGTTTGAGTATGTACCTAACAATGTTGCATCAAGTAAAGCTAAAAGTGTACCTTTAGTAATAACTTTACATGGAAACCAAAATGATCCAAGAATACAAGGAGATTCAACAGGATGGCCTGAATTAGCTGCAAAAGAAAACTTTATCGCAGTATCTCCAGAATGGCAACCAAAAGATGTTAATTTCTTCAAGGTTGATGGTCTAGGTGAAGATGGAGTTATGAACTTAGTTAAAGACTTACAAGTTAAATATCCTCAAATTGACCCATCTAGGATTTATGTAAATGGACTTTCAATTGGTGGTGCAGAATCTTTCTTATTAGGGTTACAACATAGCGAAGTATTTGCAGGTGTAGCTATTACTTCTGGAGTTAATGTATTTGCTGATAAAGTTACAGAACTAGCTAATACTTATTCTAAAGGAGAAATTCCATTATTATATTTATGTGGAGATCATGATTTCTTCCAAATGATTCCAGTAGATGGAAGCAGTAAATTTGGAACAAAATTATTATTTGGTGCCCAAGTTTGGGATGAAGATAAAAATACACATATTTTTAGTTCATTACAAGCCTATGAAAAAGTAAATGGATTACCAGTAAGCGAAATGAATATGAAAGCTAATGAATATTATGGTATTGCATTAGATAACCAAGGTTGGACTAAATTAGGCGATAAGGATATGTTAAAAGGAACATTATCGAATAAAAATGGAGTAGTTATGGAATTAGCAGCAATTAAAGATCAAGCTCATTGGAACTACAAGCCAGAAGCAGAATATCAATGGAATTTCCTTAAGAAGTATAGTAGAAATACTGAAACAGGAAAACTTAATTTTAACAAGTAAAAATTAAATTTAGGTAATTAAAAACTTATAGAGTTTACTAATGAGCTGTTGTGTAAAAGCAACAGCTCAAAATGTATATACGTATAAGCTGCAAATAAGTAATCAGGTATAGAGAGGATGTAATAATTATGTCAATTAAATTTCCAAAAGATTTTTTATGGGGAGGAGCTACAGCTGCAAACCAATTTGAAGGTGCATATAATGAAGATGGAAAAGGTTTATCAATTCAAGATATATTACCAAATGGGTTAAGAGGACCGAAAACTTCAGAACCAACAGAAGATAATATGAAACTTATAGGAATTGATTTTTATCACAGATATAAAGAGGATATAAAATTATTTGCAGAAATGGGATTTAAGGTATTTAGATTATCAATTGCGTGGTCAAGAATATTTCCAAATGGTGATGATAAAGAGCCAAATGAAAAAGGTCTGCAATTTTATGATAATGTATTTGATGAATTAGCTAAGTATGGAATTGAACCTTTAGTTACAATTTCACATTATGAAACGCCTCTTGCTCTTGCTAAGAACTATGATGGATGGGTTAATAGAAAGCTTATAGGATTTTTCGAGAATTATGTAAGAACAATATTTACAAGATATAAGGACAAGGTAAAGTATTGGATTACATTTAATGAAATAAATTCAGCTCTGCATTCTCCTTATATGAGTGCAGGGGTATGGACTCCAAAAGAACAATTAAGTAAACAAGATTTATATCAAGCTATGCACCATGAATTAGTGGCAAGTGCACTTGCAGTAAAAATTGGTCACGAAATAAACCAAAAATTTAAAATTGGATGTATGATTTTAGGAGTACCAAACTATCCATTAACTTCAATACCAAGTGATGTAATTAAAACAATGGAACAAGATAGACAAAATCTTTTCTTTGCAGATATTCATGCAAGAGGAGAATATCCAAAATATATGAATAGATTATTCAAGGAAAATAACATAGAAATAAAGATGGAACCAGGAGACGAAGAAATATTAAAAAATACAGTAGACTTTGTTTCATTTAGTTACTATATGAGTTCATGTGCAACTGCAGACCCAGAAAAGAATAAAGCAGGTGAAGGAAATATAATTGCAGGAGTACCAAATCCATATTTAAAGGCCTCAGAATGGGGATGGCAAATAGATCCAGAAGGAATAAGATATATTCTTAATCAACTATATGATAGATATCAAAAACCATTATTTATAGTAGAAAATGGACTAGGTGCTGTTGATGAATTAATAACTGGTGAAAATGGAATCAAAACTGTAAATGATGATTATAGAATTAATTACTTAAATGACCACTTAGTTCAAGTAGCAGAAGCTATTGAAGATGGTGTTGAACTTATGGGATATACTACCTGGGGATGCATAGATTTGGTAAGTGCATCAACTGCTGAACTTAAGAAAAGATATGGTTTCATATATGTAGATAGAAATGATGATGGTAGTGGAAATTTAGAAAGATATAAGAAAAAGAGTTTTAACTGGTATAAAGAAGTTATTGCTACTAATGGAGCTAGTTTAAAAAAGTGAAATAGAAATAATTAAAGGATATCCTTTCAAACTGCAATGAAAACTACAAATAAATCATATTATTTTACAGTTTTTGTTGTATATATTTTCAAATAGATATATGAACTTTATTTTGGTTGTATATTATCTTGGAATTAGTTATTAAATACTCAATTAAAATGAATTAAAATGTTTATATGAAAAGATTTTTTTGATATGTGCTAATGATGAAGTTGTGATTTATAATAACGATTTCTGAAAAAGGAGGAGTAAGCATGTTACCTAAAGAAAGGTTACAAATTATAAGTCAAATAGTTAAGGATGAAAATAAAGTATATGTAGCAAAATTAAGTAATAAGTTTAATGTATCGGAAGAAACAATAAGAAGAGATTTGGAAAAATTGGAGGCACAAGGAATATTAATTAGAAGCCATGGTGGTGCAATATTAAATTATGAAAAAATGATCAAGGATAAGCCTTTCTATAGTATGGTAAAAAAAAATATAGAAAATGAAAAGTATATTGCAGAAAAGGTATTGGATTTTATAAAAGTAGGTAGTACTATAGTTGCAAATTCAGATTCAATAACACTTGAGGCCTTAAAATTGATTAAAAATAGAAACGATGTAACTGTTATAACAAATTCTATTATGGTGTTACAGGAATTGAGCCAATCAAAATTAAATATTATATCAACTGGTGGCAACGTAAATTCTAAGTCACTATCATTTGAAGGTTCAATAACCCAAAATACTATTAAAAAATACAATGTAGATATAGCTCTTATAGATTGTCAAGGTATGGATATTAGCAAAGGAATATTAGATTCAAATGAAGCAGAGGTAGAAATTAAGAGAACTATGATTAAACAAGCTGATAAAGTTATTTTATTAGTTGAAAATACTAAATTTGATAAAACATCTCTGGTAAAACTTTTTGATTACAAAGATATACATTGCATAGTTACAGATAAGAAACCAAGGGAAGAGTGGATGAATTTATTAGAATCACATAATATTGAAATTATTTATTAATAGTAGAAATATTGTAAAAGGATAGTTGTTTAAATGAATTTACCAAGATATATTAAGAGAATTATCATAATAATATGCCTAAAATAGCTTCCACCTTAAGTTTAAGGTGGAAGCTATTTTACGCTTTCATAGAAGCAAATCACTCTAAACTATACCTAGTTAATAAAAACATAAATTGTTGATAAAGATATAGAAAAGACAAGCTTTAAAATAGGGGAAGGACTTGTAGGATGGGCAGTTCATAAAAATGAGGGTATACTAGTGCAAGATGTGCAAATAGATAGCCGTTACATACGTTGTATAAATAATACAAGAGCTCAAATGACAATTCCAGTTAAAATGTATGAAAAAACATTAGGAGTATTGGTTTTAGGAAGTAAAAACCCTGACCAGTTTAGTGAGTCAGATTTTAAGTTAATAAAAACAATATCAGGAGAAATTGGACTTGCAATAAATAATTCTAAATTAACTGAAAGCCTTAAAAAAGAAAACCAAAATAATCAAATGCTTTTTGAGCTAACAAAAAAAATAACATCTTCTGTAGATCTAAAGAAAGTTGCTGAAATTGGTGTTAAGACAGTAGTAGAGATTATACAGGATGAATCTTGCATTTTAGCAGTATTTGATGAAGCAATTGATGACTTAAGAATTATTGCATCCTATGGAACGTTTAAGGAAAGATTAGAATTTATAGAGCTTAAGGGAACTGTAGAAGAAGCTTTTAAAGAAAAATACCCTACTAAACTCAAAATAGATAATGGATACACATATTCTATTCCATTATTATCTCCCCAAAAATGTATTGGGATTTTACATGTAAATGTTGAGCATTTACTAACAGCCGAAGAGATTGAACTTATTAATAGTACAGTAACTCCTTTAGCTATTGCTTTGGAAAATGCTTTTTTATATAAAAGTGTAGAAAATTTAGCTATAAGAGATGGACTTACAAATATGTATAATCACCGTTATTTTCAAGAAGTACTTGATGATTATGTTGAGAAAGCTAAAAAGTATAATAGAAACGTATCTCTAGTAATGCTTGATATAGATAATTATAAAAAATATAATGATATCTATGGCCATCAAGTGGGAGATCTTCTATTAAAAAAGGTTGCAGAGGTGTTGCAAAGTAACCTACGGCAGGAAGATATAATATCTAGATATGGTGGTGATGAATTCACTATTATATTACCGAATACAGATGTTGAAGATGCACGCAATATTATGGAAATAATAAGAGAAACTATTTCTGATTATAAATTTGAAATAGAAGATGAAAAGGAAGATGTACAAGAAGAAACAGTTATAGATGTAGAAGAGAAAAAGGGCAGAATAAAGTTAGTATTTGGCTTCCTTAGGAAATTTACTAGTTACAGTAGTATAGTAAAAAAATATGTAAACCCTGTAGGTAGATTAGTTATCGTTTGATTGGAAACATCCATGTGCAAGGTTCCTCTTTTTTGAAAATAGATAGCAGCAGTAAGTTATATTTGGCTTACTGCTGTTGTTTATTAATAAATTAAAACTTTACTACATAATTAAAACAATGAATTTTACTAATGTATGTAAGTATATTATAATATAAAAATAAATCAATATATTATATGTATTATTGTGAAAAACAATAAAAAATTGCGGTTTAAAAAACATTCAAGGAGGATTATTTTATGAAACAAAAGCTAAGCTATCAGCAGAATCTGCTGATAGGTTCACTGTTATTTGGATTATTTTTTGGTGCAGGTAACTTGATTTTTCCAGTACAAATGGGACAACAAGCTGGAAATCACACATATGCAGCAACTATCGGATTTTTAATTGCAGGTGTAGGACTGCCAATGCTTGGAATTGCGGCATCAGCCATTTCAAAAAGTGAAAGTTTATTTGATATGGCGAGACCTATCAGCTCTCGTTATGCTAGTATATTTACTTGCGCATTATATTTGACAATTGGGCCGCTATTTGCAATTCCGCGTACAGCTACAGTTGCATTTGAGGTGGGAATTCATCCTTTTATTCCTGATGAATATTTGAAATTGGGATTGATTATTTTTTCATTTTTATTTTTTGCTTTTACAATTTATTTTTCACTAAAACCTGGACAAATTTTAGATTGGGTGGGTAAATATCTTACTCCTATTTTTTTGGTATTATTATCAATTTTATTAATTGCTACATTTGTAAGTCCAATGGGACAAGTAAGTGAGTATCAGGCTCAAGGAAATTATGCTACTCAACCATTATTTAGTGGGTTGTTAGATGGATATAACACTATGGATGCTTTAGCTTCTGTTGCTTTTGCTATTATTATTATTTCTAATATACAAAAATTGGGGATTAAAGATTCTCGCTTAATTGTTATTGAAACATGTAAATCAGGTTTAGTTAGTGTTATTGGTATGGCTGTTATTTATGGATCATTAGCGTATATGGGAGCTACAAGTTTAGGTAGTGTGAGTCGTGCTGATAATGGTGGAAGTATTTTATCTATGGTTAGTAATCATTATTTTGGCTTCGTTGGTAAAGTATTATTAGCTGCTATTGTAGGAATTG
>Ga0302173_10000308_pt1 | contig 26457 bp, 18 predicted proteins | sample I_Fen_N3_1_FD_198785 | JGI IMG/M metagenome (GOLD analysis project Ga0302173, IMG submission 198785) | Peat permafrost microbial communities from Stordalen Mire near Abisko, Sweden - I_Fen_N3_1 | ecosystem: Environmental > Terrestrial > Soil > Wetlands > Permafrost | place: Sweden: Abisko... | reverse complement strand
AAGTTGTATATGCAAACTGATAAAGCTTATATAAGTGGTATTACTACTTTGCTAGTGTTTTTTATTATTTCAATTATATTAATATTCTCAATTGCAATTGTAGTTATTAAATTATTAAAGAAATCTATCAATTCATTTTCTGGTATTTTAGATACTCTAGCCAAGGGAGATTTCACTGTTGACATTGAAACTGATGAAAAGTCTGAAATAGGGCTAATGAAAAAGGAGTTATCTATTACTATAGGCTCAATTTCTCATATTTTAAAAGTAATTAAGGAAGGTAGCTTATTAACTTTAGAAAAATCACAATCACTGGCATCTGTATCAAAGGAAATGGATTATACAATGCAGGAAGTTGCGGTTGCTATACATGGTATTGCAGATGGGGCTTCATCTCAATCAAATGACTTAATGGTAATAAATGATACATTTTCTAATTTAGGTGATGAAATCGTATTAATTGCTGCATCCATTAAAGATGTTGATGTAAATACTAAATCTGTTAATGATAAGGCACAAAATAGTAACATTCAATTGTCTGCGCTTATTGAAGCAATAAATACAATTAGTAATTCTTTTGATAATGCTAGTGGACAAATTCAAGGCTTAGGCATGAAGATTTCGGAAATTGATAAAATAACAGATGTTATAAATAGCATTGCAGATCAGACTAATTTATTGTCACTAAATGCTTCAATAGAAGCTGCTAGAGCAGGTGATGCTGGAAGGGGATTTGCAGTTGTTGCTGATGAAATTAGAAAATTAGCTGAACAATCAAAGAACTCATCTAATGATATTAATAGATTGATTCAAGGTATCTCTAAAGAGACAAGTACTGTAGTGAATACTACAAATGGTGTTAATAAAGATTTAAAACAACAAATAAATGTTATAGAAAATTCAGTTAATGATTTCAAAAAGATTATTGAAGCTATTAATGCTGTTCTACCACAAATAGAAGAAATAAATAAGACTGTTGAGAAAATTAACGACAAGAAAGATAAAATTGTTGGGACAGTACATTCTACAGCTAGCATTGCAGAGGAAAATTCAGCTTCTTCAGAAGAAATAGCTGCTTCAACACAAGAAGTTACAGTATCAGCTGAAAGTTTAGCTAACACTGCACAGTTACTTGCTGATAATTCAAGTAATCTTATTGAACAAGTTAATAATTTTAAATTAAAATAGGATATCAGATAGGACACATTAAAATAAATAAAAATTAACTAATAACCTCCAAAGATGCTAGTAAAGCATTAATGGAGGTTATTTTTAATTAGGCACAATGAAAAAGCAAATGAACTTGAAGAAATTATGAAATAAAACAAAGTCATATTAGATTTATAATTTTTCGGAATAGTCAAATAAATATTTACAGAAACATAATAGTACAAGCATTGACATTTTTTTATAATCCTTTAAAATTGTAAGTAAGTAGTTATTTACATAAAGTATTCAATTTTTTATAATTTTAAGCCAATATTAAGAAATGTTGAGATATATGGTGAAATATGCGATATGTTGAGTGACTAGAAATTTATCGAAGAAATAAATTTTGTGAAAAAATTTATTTAATTAACAAATGAAAAATAATAGGATAAGTTGTACAGAATTTATGTAGAAGAGAGATTAAAAGGGAGGTTATTTTATGAAGAGAGTACTTGTAGTTGATGATGCTGCATTTATGAGGTTAACACTAAAAACAATGCTTGAAAAAAATGGATATGAGGTTGTTGGTAACGCAGAAAATGGAGCTAAAGCTATTGAAATGTATAAAATGTTAAAACCTGAGATTGTTACAATGGATATAACAATGCCAGATATGGATGGAATAGCAGCTTTAGGAGAAATAATTAAATTTGATTCTAAAGCAACTGTAGTTATGCTAAGTGCTATGGGACAAGAATCAAAAATAAGAGAAGCGGTTATTCTAGGAGCTAAAGGGTTTATAATAAAGCCATTTAAGGAGGATGTTCTTTTAAAAGCATTAAGCAAATTCTAAGAGTTTATATGGTTATAATGTAAAAGGGGTGAAAATATGGATGGTAGAGAACCTATGTTGGAGATGTTTATTTTTGAAACATTTGAAATGATAGAACAACTTCAACAACTTATAATGGACAGTGAAAAAATTAAAAAATTTGAATCTGATGCTATAAATGAAATATTTAGAATAATGCATACTATAAAAGGTTCGTCTGGAATGATGATGTTTGATAATATGGCTAATATTTCACACACTATAGAGGATTTATTTTATTTTATTAGAGAGTTAAAGCCTACAAAAATTGATTATTCAGGCCTTACAGATTTAATTCTTGAAGGAAGCGACTTAATAAAAGCAGAGACAGAAAAAATAAATAATGATAGAGAAGCAGATGGTGATTTTACTTTATTTATTGGAAAAGCAAATAAATTTTTAGAGAGTCTAAAAACATCTAATGAAATTTCGGAAAATTCAAAAAAAGACAAACCGAAGGAGATTATATTAGAGGAAAATAAAGGACAAAAATATTATTTGAGCAATGATAAAAGTGATGAGAATCTTAATTTATTTTCAGCTACTTTATTTTTTGAAGACGCATGTGAAATGGAGAACATAAGATGTTTTACTGTTGTTCACAAAATTAAAGAAATTGCAGAAGTTTTATATTTTGAACCAGAGGATATTATTGAAAATAATGAAACTTGTGAAATAATAAAAAAGCAAGGTTTTAAAATACTTTTAAAAACTGCTAGTTCTATTGAAGATGTTAGGGAATTTCTTATGGACACAGTATTTATAGAAAAAGTTGATATTCAATACGTTGATAATGAAAGTGACTTTAACAAAAATATAAAAATTGAAGATGAAAAACCAGAAGAAATTATTATTAATGAAATAAAAGTTAACGAAAATGAAATTCCTAAAACTAATCACAAACAAAGCTTAATTAGTGTTGATGTTAAGAAATTAGATATGCTTATGGATTTAGTTGGAGAATTAGTTATTTCAGAAGCAATGGTGACTAAAAATTCAGAAATTGCTAAATTACAAATAGATAGTTTTAATAAAGCAGCAAGACAACATAGAAAAAGACTTACAGATCTGCAAGATGTAGTTATGTCCATAAGAATGGTATCACTTGCACCAACTCTAACTAAGATGAATAGAATTGTTAGAGATATGTGTAAGAAGCTTAATAAGGAAGCAGAACTTGAAATAATTGGACAAGATACTGAAGTTGATAAAAATATCATAGAACATATTGGTGATCCTTTAATGCATATAATTAGAAACTCCATGGACCACGGAATAGAGGCACCAGGGCAAAGAGTTGAAAGTGGTAAGTCTCCCAAAGGAAAGCTAACTATAGAGGCTAAAAATACAGGCGGAGAAGTTTGGATTATAATAAAGGATGATGGAAAAGGTCTGAATAAAGATAAAATATTAAAAAAAGCTAAAGATCACGGATTAGTAAAAGCAAAAGAAAATGAGTTAACAGATAAAGAGATTTATTCGATGATATTTTTGCCAGGATTTTCGACAAATGAAAACGTTACGGAATTTTCTGGACGTGGAGTTGGAATGGATGTAGTTACAAAGGAAATTGAAAAAATTAGAGGTACTGTAACCGTTGATAGTATAGAAGGAAAAGAAACGACAACATCTATAAAAATTCCTTTAACCCTAGCAATTATTGATGGTATGACAATTAAAGTAGGGAAATCAACTTTTACAATTCCAGTTACATCTATTAGACAATCGTTCATAATTAAAAAAGAAAACATAATTAAAGATCTTGATAACAAAGAAATGATACTTTTAAGAGGTGAATGTCATTCTATATTAAGGCTACATGAGCTTTATGATATTAAAACAGAGGTAGTAAATATTGAAGCGGGTATTGTAATTATGGTTGAAGATCAAGGGAAAACAAGATGCATTTTTGCAGATGCACTTATTGGAGAGCAACAAGTTGTAATTAAAGCACTTCCTGATTATATAAAAAAGGTAAGTGGAGTAAGTGGGTGCTCGTTACTTGGAGATGCTACTATAAGTTTAATACTTGATGTATCAGAGATAGTTGACTTATAAAGTGAATTTAATCGAATCAATAATTATCATATTTATGGAGTAAAGTTATTATTAATTAGTCAGTAGTAATAGACAGAGGGTTAAAATTAAGGGAGGCGATTAAAAATGTCGGATTTATTACAAGAAATGATTGAAAATGAAGAGGATACTCAAAAGGATAAATATCTTATATTTTCAATTGGAAATCAGCACTATGGTATTGAAATTAAATATGTAATAGAAATTATAGGTATTGAACCAATAACTGAAGTTCCAGAATTGCCAAGTTATATTAAGGGTGTTATAAATCTTAGGGGGAAGATAATACCTGTAATGGATGTTAGAATAAAATTTAAAAAAGAAGAAAAAGAATATGATGATAGAACATGTATTATAGTGGTTGAAATAGGTAGTATTTGCATAGGGTTAATAATAGACAGAGTTTTAGAAGTTGCGAATATTGATGAAAAAGATATATCTCCACCACCTAAGACTAGTTCAAATAAAGAAAATGCCAATAAGTATATAAAAGGTATTGGTAAAATTCAAAATGAAGTAAGGCTTCTTATAGACTGCTATAAGCTCCTTGAAGAGGATGAAATAGAAGAATTAAAAGAGAAAGAAATCTAATAGGTATAAAAATATTAAGTTTAAAATGTATTAATAGGGCAAATATTATGAGAATTTGGGAGGGGTAGAAATGAAATGGTTTAATAATTTAAAAACAAGAAGTAAAATTTTGATTTCATTCTCAACAATTGTTGTAATAATGGGAATTGTGGGTTTTGTTGGAATTTTAAATCTTCAAAAAATTAGTACCTTAGACAATGAATTATATGAAAATAATACTAAACCTATTAGTATGATGAATATCATACAAGTAGATTTACAAAAAAACAGGGTATTAGTTCGGAATATAATAATTGAAAATGATGTAAACAAAAATAATGAAAATAAGAATACCATACTTGTAAATGATAAAGAAATAGATAAGACTATGGAGCAATTTAAGCTTACCATTCAAGATAAAGAGTTAATTGATGAATATAACAATTTAAGAATGACTATAGATAAATATAGACCAGTGAGAGATAAAGTTATTGACTTAGGAATCCAAAACAAAAATGATGAAGCCATTAGTATTATGAATGGTGAAGCTAGTATTCTTGCTAAGGCACTTGATGATTCAACTATAAAACTTATTGGATTAAAGGAAGCTCATGGTAAGGATAAAGCAGATACTAACTCAAAAACTGCAAGTACTGCAACAATTACTATGCTTGGAATAATGGGTATAGGAATAATTATTGCTTTATCCCTAGGATTCATAATAGCAGGATTAATTAGTAAGCCAATAAATAGAGTATTATATATACTTCAAGAAATGAGTAAAGGTCATCTTGGTGAAAGAGCAGATATAAGGACAGAAGATGAAGTAGGACAAATGTCTAAGGTAATGGATTCTTTTTCAGAAGCTTTACAGAATGTTGTAATTGGTACTATGAATAAAATTGCAAATGGTGATATGAGTGTTACTATAGAGGCAAAAGATGAAAAAGATGAAATATCTCCTGCTTTAAATAAGGTAGTAGAAAATATAAGGAGATTAGTAACTGATGTTAATATGCTATCACAAGCCGCTATAGAAGAAAAGTTTGAGACAAGAGCTGATGCATCAAAACATGAGGGAGATTATAGAAAAGTTATAGATGGAGTAAACGGTACTTTAGATACAGTAGTAGACAAGGTTGTTTGGTATGAGGCTATTATAGATGCTATACCTTTTCCAATTCATGTTACAGATAATGATATGAATTGGACGTACATGAATAAGTCATTTGAGAATCTGATGATTAATCAAGGTGTAGTTAGAGATCGTAAGTCAGGTTATGGATTAGCTTGTAGTCACGCTGGTGCGAATATATGTAATACAGAAAAGTGTGGTATAAAGCAGCTTCATAAAGGTAATGCAGAAAGTTTCTTTGATTGGTGTGGTATGAGCAACAAACAAGATACATCATACTTAAAAAATAAAAAAGGTGAAACTGTTGGATATGTTGAAGTTGTAACAGATTTAACACCTATTATTAAAGTAAGCGATTATACAAAAACTGAAGTTAAGAGATTGGAAGGAAACTTACAGTTATTATCAAATGGAAATACTAACTTCGATTTAAATATTATGGAAGCAGATAAATATACAGGTGAAGTTAATTTGCAGTTTGAAGTAATATCTAATAATTTAAAAGATGTTAAGAAGGCAGTAGATAATCTTGTGATAGATGCAAATATGTTATCAAAGGCTGCTACACAAGGAAAATTAGATACAAGAGCAGATGAAACCAAACATAGTGGAGATTTTAGAAAAATCGTTGAAGGTGTAAATGAATTAATTGAAGTTATGGTAAAACCAATTCAAGAAGTAACTAACGTTATGAGTAAAATAGCTAAAGGGAATTTGGAAGTTCCTGTAAGTGAAGATTATAAAGGCGAATTTGGGGTATTAGCAAGGGCAGTTAATACTACAGAAGAAAGTTTGAAAGGAATTGTTGGGAAAATTTCTGAAATCATAGGAGAAATTTCAAATGGCAATCTTGATATTGAAAATGTTAAAGAATTTGATGGGAATTTCAAAAGTATTTCTGTTTCATTAAATACAATAATAGATTCATTAAATTCAGTACTTAGTGAAATAAATGAAGCGTCAGAACAAGTATATTCAGGAGCAGGTCAAGTTTCAGATGGTAGCCAAGCATTATCCCAAGGAGCAACAGAACAAGCAAGTGCTATAGAAGAATTGACAGCGTCTATAACACAAGTAGCAGCTCAAACTAAAGAAAATGCTGGTAATGCAAATCAAGCTAAGGATCTTGCTCTTAAGGTAAAAGAGAATGCAGAAGAAGGAAATAGACATATGAGTGAAATGCTTAAATCTATGGGTGAAATAAATGAATCTTCAGCAAATATTTCAAAAATAATAAAGGTAATAGATGAAATAGCCTTCCAAACTAATATACTTGCACTTAATGCAGCAGTAGAAGCTGCAAGGGCAGGCCAGCACGGTAAAGGGTTTGCAGTAGTTGCTGAAGAAGTGAGGAATTTAGCTGCTAGAAGTGCAAATGCAGCTAAAGAAACTACAGCCCTTATTGAAGGCTCCATAAAGAAATCTGAAAAGGGTACTGAAATTGCAAATAATACAGCAAAAGCTTTATATGAAATAGTAGATGGAGTATCAAAAGCAGCAACTCTTGTATCAGAAATAGCAGCATCGTCAGAGGAACAAGCTACGGGTATTTCACAAATTAATGTAGGAATTGATCAAGTGTCACGAGTTGTTCAAACAAATTCAGCAACTGCTGAAGAAAGTGCGGCCGCTAGTGAAGAACTTTCAAGTCAATCAGAATTACTTAAGGATATGGTTTCTAGTTTTAAACTTAAAAACAGTAATAAAGGTTTAGGATTAAGGAATGAAACTAGAAAGTATAAAAATAAACAGACTCATAGTTTAGAAAATAATATTCAATATAAAGAAGTAGCAGCAACAACAAATAGAAACCAAATATTTTTAAGTGATAATGAGTTTGGTAAATACTAAATTATAATTAATAAGGAAAGTTAAAAATTAAAAGAAAATTTTGTTTTAACTTTCCTTTTTTATAGTTAGTATTAATGAGGTTTACAAAATATTTATTAAATAGGGTAAATTTAATGAAAATGAAGAGGGGTATAATGATGAAATGGTTTATGGATTTAAAAATAAGTAAAAAGTTAGTTGTAAGTTTTATATTAATAGCATTAATTTCTGGGATTATGGGGGGGTATGGAATTTATTCTTTAAAAGTATCTGAAGATTTAGATACTGAATTGTATGCAAATATGACAGTTCCTATTTCAGAATTGGGAGAATTAAGTTCAAATTTTCAAACAATGAGAGTTGATATAAGAGATATGATAAGTTCACAATCACCAGAGGATGTTGCAACTAAAATAAAAGAAATTGAAGAACTAAGATTAAATATTGATAAACTAGCAAATTCTTTTGAGAAAACTATTGTAACAAATGAAGTGAAAAAACAATTTGATATTTTTATTGAAGCTAAAAAAGCTTATGGAACAGAGTTTGATAAAGTTTTAGAATTAGCGAAAGCAAATAAAAAACAAGAAGCTATTGATAAAAATCTTCAAAATACTAAATTGGGGCAAACAGAAGAGAGTGCTATAAAAAATTTAGTTGCTGCAAAAGTTACTGCGGCCAAGGAAAAAAGTAGCCTAAATTCTAAAAATATTAATTCAACAATAACAATGATGATAGCAGTAATTATTTTTGTTATGATTAGTTCAATAATAATTGGATTATATATTTCGGGTTTGATTACTAAGCCATTAAAAAAAGTAGTATATATGATTGAAGAATTAAGTAAAGGTCATCTTAGCGAAAGAACAAATATAGATACAAATGATGAAATAGGTCAAATGTCTAAAGCAATGGATGTTTTTGCAAAAGGATTACAGGTTGATGTAATTGGTATTATGAATAAAATTTCACAAGGTGATATGAGCAAGGATATGGCTATGAGAGATGAAAGAGATGAAATAGCTCCTGCTTTAAATAAAATGGTAGAAAATATAAGAGCCTTAGTGACAGATGCCAATATGCTATCAAAGGCAGCTACAGAAGGGAATTTGGATACAAGAGCAGATGAAACAAAACATAGTGGAGACTTTAGAAAGATAGTAGAGGGCGTAAATGAATTAATTAATGAAATGGTAAGGCCAATTAAAGAAGTTACTAATGTTATGAGTGAAATATCTAAAGGAAATTTAGAAGTTCCAATAAGTGAAGGTTATAAAGGTGAATTTGGAGTGTTGGCAAATGCTGTTAATACTACTGAAAAAAGCTTGAAAGGAATTGTTGGAGAGATTTCTGAAATTATAGGAGAAATTTCAAATGGTAATCTTGATATTGAAAATGTAAAAGAATTTGATGGAAATTTCAAAAGTATTTCTGTTTCATTAAATACAATAATAGATTCATTAAATTCAGTACTTAGTGAAATAAATGAAGCTTCAGAACAAGTATATTCAGGTGCAGGTCAGGTTTCAGATGGTAGCCAAGCATTATCTCAAGGAGCAACAGAACAAGCAAGTGCTATTGAAGAATTGACTGCTTCTATAACACAAGTAGCAGCTCAAACTAAAGAAAATGCAGGAAATGCAAACCAAGCTAAAAATCTGGCTGTTAAGGTAAAAGAAAATGCAGAAGAAGGCAGTAAACACATGAGCGAAATGCTTAAATCTATGAGTGAAATAAATGAATCTTCAGCTAATATTTCAAAAATAATAAAGGTAATAGATGAAATAGCATTCCAAACTAATATACTTGCACTTAATGCAGCAGTAGAAGCCGCAAGAGCAGGCCAACACGGAAAAGGCTTTGCAGTAGTAGCAGAAGAAGTAAGGAATTTAGCAGCAAGAAGTGCTAATGCAGCAAAAGAGACAACAGATCTTATAGAAGGTTCTATAAAGAAATCTGAAAAAGGTACTGAAATTGCAAATAATACAGCAAAAGCTTTAGATGAAATAGTAGAAGGAGTATCAAAAGCAGCAACCCTTGTATCAGAAATAGCTGCATCTTCAGAGGAACAAGCTACTGGTATAGGACAAATTAATGTAGGAATTGATCAAGTTTCACGAGTTATTCAAACTAACTCAGCAACTGCTGAAGAAAGTGCAGCAGCTAGTGAAGAACTTTCAAGTCAATCAGAATTACTTAAAGATATGGTTTCTAGTTTTAAACTTAAAAACAGTAATAGAAGTGTAGGATTAAGGAATGAAACTAGAAAGTATAAAAATAAACAAGCATATGGTTTTGAAAACAATATGTCTTATAAAGAAGTAGCAGCAACAAATAATAAAGCTAAAATATTGTTAAGTGATAATGAATTTGGTAAATACTAAATTACGGATAAATATAAAAGCATTTGTTTGATGTTAAAGACAATGAATTAGTAGTAAAACATAGTGGAGACTATAAAAAGATAGTAGAAGGAGTAAATGAATTAATTGAAGCTATGGCAAACCCAATTAAAGAAGTTAATAGTGTTATGAATGAAATGTCTAAAGGAAATTTAGATGTCGAAATAAGTGGAGATTATAAAGGTGAATTTGGAGAAGTGGCAAAGGCTGTTAATACTACAATAGAGTCTTTAAATTCAGTGCTTAGTGAAATAAATAATGCATCAGAGCAAGTATATGCAGGAGCAGGTCAAGTTTCAGATGGTAGTCAAGCATTATCCAAAGGTGCAACAGAGCAAGCAAGTGCTATAGAAGAATTAACGGCAGCTATAACACAAGTGGCATCTCAAACTAGAGAAAATGCAGGTAATGCAAATCAAGCTAAGGATCTAGCAATTAAGGTACAGGAAAATGCAGAACAAGGCGACATTCATATGAGTGAAATGCTAAAGTCTATGGGTGAAATAAATGAGTCATCTACAAATATTTCTAAAATAATAAAAGTAATAGATGAGATAGCATTCCAAACCAATATACTTGCACTTAATGCAGCAGTGGAAGCAGCAAGAGCAGGTCAACATGGTAAGGGCTTCGCAGTAGTTGCTGAAGAAGTAAGGAATTTAGCAGCAAGAAGTGCTAAGGCAGCTAAAGAAACTACAGACCTTATTGAAGGTTCTATAAAGAAATCTGAAAAAGGAACTGAGATTGCAAACAATACAGCAAAAGCCTTATATGAAATAGTAAACGGGGTATCAAAAGCAGCCACTCTTGTATCAGAAATAGCTGGATCTTCAGAGGAACAAGCTATTGGTATTGCACAAATTAATGTAGGAATTGATCAAGTGTCACGAGTTATTCAAACAAATTCAGCAACTGCTGAAGAAAGTGCAGCAGCTAGTGAAGAACTTTCAAGTCAATCAGAATTACTTAAAGATATGGTGTCTAGTTTTAAACTTAAAAATAGTAATAGAAGCATGGGATTAAGAAATAAAACTATAATGAATAGAAATAAACAAGCTTATGGTTTAGAAAATAATATTCCATATAAAGAGGTTTCAGCAACAAATAATAAAAGTAAAATATTTTTAAGTGATAATGAGTTTGGAAAATATTAAAGTATTAAAAATTAATAGTAGGAAGTTAAAATATACACATTGAATAGGAAATGCATGTAATATATGTTTGTGGTAGGAGGACAGAAAAATATTATGGAGGGTGAAAAGACTAAATTAGAAAGAATTATTGACCATATACCCATGTCAATTATGATTACAGATGAAAATATGAAGGTAAAGTACAGCAATATATCTTATGTTAATATGGTTGATAGAACTCAATATGAAAATATAGATAAAGGACCAGGTGATTATATAGGTTGTATAAATAGTTTTAATTCACCCAAGGGATGCGGATATAGTATAGAATGTAACGACTGTAAATTGAGAAAAATAGTTACAGAAACTATTGAAACCCTAGTTCCAAGTGGTTATATTGAGATACAACATGATATATTAAAAAATAATATACCAGAAAAACCATGGTTTAAAGTCAAATCAAGTCCAATTATTAAAAATGGAGAAAATCAAATAATGATTTCTATTACAGATATTTCTGAATATAAACAAATGCAAAATGAAATCTCATCTGTAACTAATTTTTATTATTCAGTTATAAAGTATTTTCCAGAGATGCTATGGAAAACTAATGCTGATAAAAAGTATGTTTATTTTAATGAGAATTGGGAAGAGTTAACTGGATATACAAAAGAAAGATTATTAAAAGAAAATCGTATAATTGGAATGCATCCTGATGATGTAGAAAACTTTAATAAAGAATTTATGAAAGCTTATGAAAAAGAGCAGGCATTTAGAATTGAATACAGAGTAAAAACAGTAACAGAAGAATATAGTAACATTTTAAGTAAAGGTAATCCTATTTATGGAAGTGATGGTCAGTTTGCTGGATTTGTAGGTATAGATATAGATATTACAAATGATAAAAAAACAAACGAAGAACTTCTTAGACTTAAGGAAGCAGCGGAATCTGCTAACAAAGCTAAAAGTGAGTTTTTAGCAAATATGAGTCATGAAATAAGAACACCACTTAATGGAATAATAGGTATGACAGATTTAACCCTTTCAACAGAGCTTACAGACGAACAAAAAGAAAACTTAAATATTGTAAAAGATTGTGCTCATACTTTACTTTCTTTAATAAATAATGTTTTAGATTTATCCAAGGTTGAAGCAGAAAAAGTTATTATTGAAGAAATAGAATTCGATATGAAAAGTCTCATTAAAAAGGTTATACGTACTAATTTACCAAAGGCTAATGAAAAATATATTCAATTACATTCTATTATTGATGAAGAAATTCCAAAAAATTTAATTGGAGATGCTCATAGAATTGAGCAGGTCTTAAATAATTTAGTATCAAACTCTGTTAAATTCACAGAAAATGGAATTATAATATTGAAGGTAAAAAAAATAAGTAATATTGATGGGATATTTGAAATTCAATTTTCTGTTAAAGATTTAGGGATTGGAATTAGTGAAGATGAAATGAAATTTTTATTTAAAAGTTTCACACAAGTAGATGGATCTATAACAAGGAAATATGGAGGGACAGGTCTTGGTCTTGTGATTTCTCAAAAACTTGTAGAATTAATGGGTGGAAATATTAAAGTAGATAGCCAAAAAGGGATTGGTAGCGATTTTTATTTTTCTATTAAGTTACAAGAAATAAAAACTATTATAGAAAAATCAAATTTGAAAATGGAGAGTGTTAACAATTTTAAGAATGAGAGTATCTTATTAGTTGAAGATAACAAGGTAAATAAAGTAGTGCTTAGGAAAATGCTGCAAGAAATAGGTTATAATAAAATAAAAACTGCAGCAAATGGTCTTGAAGCATTAAAATTAATGGAGAATTACAATTTTGATATTATTTTAATGGATATTCAGATGCCAGAATTAGATGGAATAGAAACTGTTCAGATTATTAGGGAAAAGGAGAAAAAATCAGGACAACATGTTCCTATAATAGCTATTACAGCTTACGCTTTAAAAGGTGATAAAGAAAAATTTTTATCTGAAGGCATGGATGATTATATATCAAAGCCAGTAGATATTAATAAGCTTAATGAGATATTAAATAAAATTCATAATGATATTTGTAGTAATGATACGAATATTGTTAGGTCTTATTTAGAAAGTAATAAAAATAACAATGAAAATGAGTTTAATAATATTACTGAAGTAATTAAGACAGAGTTATCAGATTTATTAATTGAGATAAATAAATATTTTGATGTAGAAAAAGAATCATTTAAGAATTATTTTAAAATTGAAAAAGTTGCGCACGATATAAAAATAAAATGTGAAGAAAATAATTTAAAGGTTATAAAAAACTTAGTTTTTAAATTGGAACTTGCAGCAAGAAAAAAGGATTATATTAATATACAAATGAATTTAAATAAGATTGGTACTATTATAAAAGGTACTAATTAAATATTTTTAGAATAATTAGGAGGTTTTCGAGTATGAAAATTTTAATTGTGGAAGATGATTTATCAAGCAGAAAGTTTTTGTATAAATTTATGTGTAATTATGGTGAATGTGATATTACTGTAGATGGTATGGAAGGACTTGACGCTTATTTAATGGCATTAGATGAAGATGAACCTTATGACTTAGTGTGTTTGGATATTATGATGCCAAAGGTAGATGGCGTAAAAGTTCTTAAAACTATCCGTGAAATTGAAAGACAAAGAAATATTCAAGGAGATAAAATGGTCAAGATAATAATGACTACAGCATTAAATGATGTTGATTTAGTTAAAAATACTTTTGATAGTGGTTGTGAGGTATATGCTACTAAGCCTATTGATATAAAAAAGCTAGAAAATGTAATGGAAAAACTAAATTTCTCGAAAAAGGTATAATAACAATAAATGCTGTGAATTTAGGCACATGAAAAGAAATAACAAGTCCAAAATGAGTTGTATAGAATTCGTACGATAAAGTTATAAAATCCACTAATATTCAATATTAGTGGATTTTTTGGGAAAATTTATAGTGTATTTATTTAATGAAACTTAAAAAAACATAATAGTACAAACGTTGACATTTTATTATAAAGAAGTACAATTATAATAAGAGGTAATTAATACAATATTATAATTATATTGCAACTATTTTTGATTTATGGGTTATCTTATAATTTAATAAGAGTTTGGTCATTAATTAAAGACTTTTATGAGGGAGCGGTAAAAAAATAAAAATGTAAAGAGAAATGAGATGAGGGGGAATAAGCATGGTGGATTTATTACAAGAAATAATTGAAAATGAAGAAGATACTCAAAAGGATAAATATCTTATATTTTCAATTGGTAAACAATATTATGGTATTGATATTAAGTATGTAATAGAAATTATAGGTATTGAACCAATAACTGAAGTGCCTGAATTGCCTGATTATATTAAAGGAGTTATAAATCTTAGGGGGAAGATAATACCTGTAATGGATGTTAGGATAAAATTTAAAAAAGAAAAGAAAGAATACGATGATAGAACATGTATTATAGTGGTTGAAATAGGGTCTATATCAATTGGATTAATAATAGATAGAGTTTTAGAGGTTGTAAAAATTAATGAAAATAATATATCACCGCCACCTACTACTAGTTCCAATAAAGAAAATTCTAATAAATATATAAAAGGAATTGGTAAAATTCAAAATGAAGTAAGACTCCTTATAGATTGTTATAAACTTCTTGAAGAAGATGAAATAGAAGAATTGAAGAATAAAGAATAAAGAGGTGGTTAATATGGCATTTACTTATTTTTTTAGAGACCTTCAGACGCTAGAGGTAATAAGGGATTATGCACTACCTTATTTAAGCTCCAAACAATATGTAAACATATGGGATGCTGGATGTGCCATGGGGCAAGAACCGTACTCTTTATCTATGGTTTTATGTGAAAAATTAGGGCATATGTATTTTAGAAATGTTAAAATACTGGCTACAGATATAGATGAAAGTAACCTATTTGAAAATATAATATCAGAAGGGTCTTATCCAGAAGAACAAATACAACGTATTCCTAAAGATATATTTAATGAGCATTTTAAACTTGATAATAAAGAAGGGTATTTTAAACTAAATGAAGATATAAGAAAATCAGTAACTTTCAAGAAGCATGATTTACTTTCATTAGTTCCACCTAGAAAAGATTTTGGTCTTATAATATGTAAAAATGTACTTTTACATTTTAATGAAGAACACAGGATAAAGGTCATAAAAATGTATTATGATTCACTTATGGAAGGTGGATATTTAGCTATGGAGCAAACACAGAAACTTCCAAAGGAAGTACAACATTTGTTTAAAGCTGTTGTATCTAATGCTCAAGTATTTAAAAAAATATGAAAAGAAGAGGTATCAGATATAAATATATTTATATCTGAAATATAGTACAAGCAAGATTTTATGAAAATTATGGGGGTATTAAAAATGAGATGGTTTTATGACTTAGGAATTAGTAAAAAATTATTGTCGAGCTTTATCTTAATATCATTAATATCTGGAGCTATGGGTGCGTATGGATCGTACAATTTAAAAGCTATTGATACTTCTGATACTCAATTATATGAAAATATGACAGTACCAATTACGCAAATGAGTGAAATATCGACAGAATTTCAAAGAATCAGGGTAAATATGAGGGATATGATAATTGCACAATCTCCGGAAGAGATTCAATTAAATATAAGTCAAATAGAAGAAAGAAGAGCTGACATAGATAAAATATCTACTTCTTTTGAAAAAACCATTATTTCTACGGAAATGAGAGCAGAGTTTGAGGCTTTTAAAGCAGCTAGAGTTGATTTTAAACCAAAACTTGATAAAGCAATTGCACTTGCAAAAGAAAATAAAGATCAAGAAGCTGTTGCTATGATTAGTGAAAATGGTGAATTTGGAAAAGCTTCAATAGTAGAACAAAATGTAATAGAAAAAATAATTTCTATGAAGAATGTTGATGCAAAAGCGAAATCAGAGGCAAATTCGAAAATTGCTAATCTGACAATAACAATTATGCTTGGAGTAATTATTTTTGTTATGGTTATGTCAATATTAATTGGATTATATATTTCAAACTTAATTACTAAGCCGTTAAAAAGGGCAGTATATATTATTCAAGAAATGAGCAAAGGTCATCTTGGAGAGAGGTTAAAGATTAATACTAAAGATGAAATTGGACAAATGTCTGTGGCTATGGATATATTTGCAGATGATTTACAAACTTCTGTAATTGGAAATATGAAGAAAATCTCCAATGGTGATGTAAGTATGAACATAAATTTAAAAGATGAAAAAGATGAAATATCTCCTGCCTTGAATAAAATGGTAGAAAATATAAGAGAATTAGTAAAAGATGCAAATATGTTATCGAAAGCAGCAGTAGAAGGAAAATTAGATACTAGAGCAGATGTAACAAAACATAATGGGGAGTTCAGAAATATTGTTGAGGGCGTAAATAATACCCTTGATTCAGTAATAGGACCACTAAATGTTGCAGCAGAGTATGTAGAAAGAATAAGTAAAGGGGATATACCAGAGAAGATAACTGACACATATCATGGAGACTTCAATGAAATAAAGAATAATTTAAATAACTGTATAGATGTAATGAGTGGATTGCTAGTTGAAACTAATAATCTAATAAAGGCAACGCAAGAAGGAAAACTTGATACAAGAGGGAATTCAAAAGCATTTGCTGGGGATTGGGGTACATTAGTTGGTGGAGTAAATAAATTAATAGATGCCTTTGTAGCACCAATAAATATAACGGCAGAGTATATAGATAGAATAAGTAAGGGAGATATACCAAATAAGATAACAGATACTTATCTTGGGGATTTCAATGAAATAAAGAATAATTTAAATAACTGTATAGATGTAATGAATGGATTATTAACTGAAACGAATAATCTAATAAAAGCAACACAAGAAGGAAAACTTGATACACGAGGAAATTCAAAAGCATTTGCTGGAGATTGGGGTACATTAATTGATGGTGTAAATAAATTAATAGATGCCTTTGTATCACCAATAAATATAACAGCAGAATATGTGGACAGAATAAGTAAGGGAGATATACCACTTAAAATAACAGATACTTATCATGGAGATTTTAATGAAATAAAAAATAATTTAAATAATTGTATAGATGTAATGAATGGATTATTAACTGAAACTAATAGTTTAATAAAGGCAACACAACAAGGAAAGCTTGATACAAGAGGAAATGGAGCAGCTTTTGCAGGAGATTGGGGTACATTAGTAGATGGAATAAATAAATTAATAGATGCCTTTGTAGCACCATTAAATGTAACCGCAGAATATATAGACAGAATAAGTAAAGGGGATATGCCAGAGAAGATAACAGACATATATTATGGAGATTTCAATGAAATAAAGAACAATTTGAATAACTGTATAGACAATATTAGAGAATTAGTAACAGAGGCAATTATGTTATCAAAGGCAGCAACAGATGGAAAGCTAGATACTAGAGCAGATGAAACAAAACATAGTGGAGATTTTAGAAAGATAGTAGAAGGAGTAAATGAATTAATTGAAGCAATGGTAAAACCAATTAAGGAAGTTACTAGTGTTATGAGTGACATATCTAAAGGAAACTTAGAAATTTCAGTAACAACAGGTTATAAAGGAGACTTTGGGGTATTAGCAAAGGCTGTTAATACAACTGAGGAAAGTTTAAAAGGAATTGTTGGAAAAATCTCCGAAATAATAGGAGAGATTTCAAACGGTAATCTTGCAATTGACAATGTTAAAGAATTTGATGGAAATTTCAAAAGTATTTCTGTTTCATTAAATACAATAATAGATTCATTAAATTCAGTACTTAGTGAAATTAATGACGCTTCAGAACAAGTGTATTCAGGAGCAGGTCAGGTTTCAGATGGTAGTCAAGCATTATCTCAAGGAGCAACAGAACAAGCAAGTGCTATAGAAGAATTGACGGCTTCTATAACACAAGTTGCAGCTCAAACCAGAGAAAATGCGGTGAATGCAAATCAAGCTAAAAATCTTGCTCTTAAAGTAAAAGACAATGCAGAAGAAGGAAATAGACATATGAGTGAAATGCTTAAATCTATGGGCGAGATAAATGAGTCTTCTGCTAATATTTCAAAAATAATTAAGGTAATAGATGAAATAGCATTCCAAACTAATATACTTGCACTTAATGCAGCAGTAGAAGCTGCAAGAGCAGGACAACATGGAAAGGGCTTTGCAGTGGTTGCAGAAGAAGTAAGGAATTTAGCAGCAAGAAGTGCTAATGCAGCTAAAGAAACAACAGATCTTATTGAAGGGTCTATAAAGAAATCTGAAAAAGGAACTGAAATTGCAAATAATACAGCAAAAGCTTTATATGAAATAGTAGATGGTGTATCAAAAGCAGCGACACTTGTATCAGAAATAGCAGCATCTTCAGAGGAACAAGCTATTGGTATTTCCCAAATTAATGTAGGAATTGATCAAGTATCACGAGTTATTCAAACTAACTCAGCAACTGCTGAAGAAAGTGCAGCAGCTAGTGAAGAACTTTCTAGTCAATCAGAACTGCTTAAAGATATGGTTACTAATTTTAAGCTCAAAAATAGTAATGGCATGCAGTTTAATAATAAGACTAAAAATAAACAATATAATAGTAGAGATAATAATAGAGCTTATAAAGAAGTAGCAGCTACATCAAATAAACATCAAATAGTTCTAAGCGATAATGAATTTGGTAAATACTAGATTCAAAAATTAAAATAACCACCACTAAAGAATATTTAGTGGTGGTTATTAGTATATAGAGATATTTCATTTTTTTTCAATAAATTTATGTTGTTACCAATTATTTTAAGCCCTTTTTTTATTTCCTGATCACTTACTCGTCCAAAACCTATTCTAAAGGTATCTTTTCCTTTGAAGCAATTGTCAGTGTTTTGAAAGAAGTGAGAATCTGAATTAGCAATCATTTGAATATCACTTTGAGTGTTTTCATAGAAAATATCACCTGGCATAAATATTACATTATCTTTATAGCAAAGAGCGAGAAGCTCGCGGGCATTTATATTGCCTTTAAGTTTTATAAAAATATGGAGACCACCCTCACCAGTTATATATTCATGGGGAATATATTTTTCAACTAGATCTATAACAAGGTTATATTTATCCCTATAATATTTTCGGACATTTTTTACATATCTACTAAAGGCACCGCTTTTTAAATAATAATAAAACGCGCTTTGATCTAAAAATGATGAATGAATATTTCTTCCACGTTTCACACTTTCTAAAATATCAATGAGTTTTTCATCACCAAATATCCATCCAATTCGAAGACCTGGAAATAATATTTTTGAAAGGCTTCCTATATATATAACTCCATTACCATTGCCACACAAAGAAGCTATTGGATCAATTGGAGAGCTAGAGTATAATAATTCTTCATTAAAGCCATCTTCTATTATAGGAACAGAATATTTTCTAAAAAGCTTATAAATTTCTTTTCGTCTTTCAGTTTTAGTTACAATTCCTGTTGGATTATTATAAGAAGGGATTAAATATCCAAACTTAGGATTATAGTTCTCTAAAGCTTCTTCAAGTGATTTCAAATCTAAGCCTTCTTTATTCATCTTTATTTGAACAACTTGAAGTCCATAAGCTTTCATAATTTTTAAAGCAGTATTATGGGTTGGCTCTTCACATAAAATAATATCACCTTTATTTGTTAAAGAACTAATAATTATATCGAAAGCCTCAGTAAATCCATTTGTGATTAAAATATCCTTATTTTCAGTATTTACACGCTTTTCTTTCATATAATCAAAAAAGTAATTTATTAAAGGTTTATAACCCTTTGCGTAACCGTAATTAAGCAAATTTGCTTCTTCAAAAGTCCAAGCATCTAACAGAGATCTCTTAAAATCATCAAGATTAAAAAGATGACTTTCAGGAGAAATAGATTTAAAAGATATCATTCCTTTTTTATAGGGTAATTCACTTTTTATAATATCAAGCTTTTTAAGTGTATCGCCATAATGATTAACTCTTTTTATAAAATCTACATTATAGTCATAACTTTCATTTACACTTTCAATCGAGATGAAAGTACCTATACCTCTTTTTGTGGTTATTATTCCTAAACTTTCTAGTTCTTCATAAGCAGAAATAACAGAATTTCTACTTATATTTAAAAATTTGCTTACTTCTCTTGTAGAAGGTAGTTTACTATCTTTTTTTAACTCACCAGTTTTAATACCTTGATTAATATGTTTTTGTATTTGCAGATAAATAGGCTCATCATTATTTATAATAAGATTAGAAAATATCAATATTAAACACCTCTCTCTTATTATCTATATAAAGGTTAATTATATATTAAAATAATTAAAAATGGAACTTACGGCACAAAGAAATAATAGACCAAAGATGCTGTGATATTGGTCTATTATTTTGTTCATTGTATCTAATTATCCAGTTCTAATTTTAATAGCAATTTTTCAACAGTTTTAGCTGAAATGTATTCATCATCTTTTTTTATTAAAACTTTATCACGACATTTAGAACATTTTTTTAGGCAATCTTTTGTCTTAAAATCAATATTATTATCTTTTAATGCTTTAACCAATTCATCATAGTTAAGTGTATGTTTGCAAACTTTGTATTTAATTGACATCGATAACACCTCCAAGAAAAATTTTTCGATAAATACATTTGTATAGTATGCCTTTAAAGCATACTATATAAATGTATTGTAGTACTAGTTTAGATTTACCATATTAATTATTTAATGTCAATAGAATAACAGATTATTAAAATAATATTAATGATTTAATTGTAGAAAGTATGGTGATTTCTGATGAAATGGTAAATATATGTTTAGAACAATTCACATATTCATGATATCATTTAAATATATAGAATTTTCAGTTAAAAGTATAATAATACTAGATAGTACACTCAATAAGTTAGCTAAATATTTTAAAAAAGTAACAATAAATAGGGGTTAAAATTAAATTAATCCTAATTTCGAGCAAAATATGTTTTTGGTCGAATAAATTATAGTTGCTCGTTACTGAGGAATTAATTAAATAATAAAAAGTAGTTTAGGGGGAAATAACATGTTTAAGAATTTATCTTTTAAAATGAAGTTGTTACTTAGTATTTTACCTATGGTTATTGTTGGTATGTTAACTTTAAGTGGAACAGCATTGTACCAATTTAGAAAAACAATTCAAGATGAAATTGTTAATAATAGAATAACAGAAACAAATAAGTTATCTGAAAACGTAAATACTTGGTTAGAGGGTAAGCTTCTTGAGGTAAGAAGTGCCGCTAATACTCCAACAGCTAAATTAATTGAATCAAATCTTGATGCTGTTGATAAATTTAATTTAGAAAGAATTAAATTTTTAGAAAAAAACTATCCAGGTGAGTATGACAATGCATCTGCTACTTTATTTAATAATGATGGCATATCTAGAGCTCAATATTCAAATGGAAATTTCGTAGCAGGAGATGTATCTGAAAAACCATGGTATAAAGACTTGATGAGTGGTGTACCTTATAATATGTCAAACCCAGTAGTCTCAAAAGGAACTGGGAAGACATTGGTAGTAATAGGTGTACCTATTAAAAATGAAGTTGACAAATCTATAGGAACAATGATATCAGCTGTTAACCTTTCTTATATTCAAGATAAAGTTAAAGCTTTCAAATTTGGGGACAAAGGTTATAGTATATTAATTGGAAAAGATGGAACAATTCTTGTACATCCAAATGAAGAGTTAGTAATGAAAAGCAAAATAGCAGAAGTAGAAGATGCAAATATGAAGTCATTGGGAAAGGAAATGATTGATAAGAAAGCAGGTACATTTAGATTTAGTGCAGGTAAAGAAAGATTCATTGTATTTTATAATCAAGTTCCTTTGTCAGGATGGAGTGTAGCGAGTGTAATATCAGAAGATGAGTTATTTGCTTCTTCTGAAAAATTAATGACTACATTACTTTTGATTACATTAATTATTGTTATTATTCTAGTTTGTATAATCATATTTTCAGCAAAACGAATGGTATCACCATTAATTAAATTATCAATTTTTTCAGAAGAAATTGCATTAGGAAATCTTACAAAGCAATTAAAAGTTACTACAAATGACGAAATTGGAAAAGTAGGAAAGAGTTTAAATAATACGGTTAATAAGCTTAAAGAGATGATAAGTGATATAAGTGCTTCAGCTAATGAAGTTAGTATATTATCAGATACTTTGGTTGTGGCCACAGATGAATCCTTAAGAGGAACGGATGAAGTTTCAAGAAGTATGCAAGAAATAGCAAAAGGAGCAGTAGCTCAAGCTGAAAGTGCTAGTATGGCTTCAGAGGCAACAAGAGAATTAGTTTTGGATATAGATGAAGTATCTAAGAAATGTACTTATATGACCAATGTTGTAAAAGAGTCTAAAAAGGTAAGTAGTTCTGGAACAGAGGGTATTAAAAAAGTTATAGATAGTATAAAAACTATAGCTGTAACAAATAGTGATAATGTTAAAGAAACACAAAACTTATTAGATAAATCTAAAGAAATTGGACAAATAGTATATGTAATAAGTGATATATCAGAACAAACTAACTTATTAGCACTTAATGCTGCTATTGAAGCGGCTAGAGCTGGAGAACAAGGAAAAGGCTTTGCTGTAGTTGCAGATGAAGTTAAGAAATTGGCAGAACAATCAAGTGCTGCTTCAAATAAAATAGCAGAACTTATAAATGGAGTTCAAAAGCAAATTGAAAATATAGCCGAGAAAATGAATAAGGGTACAAATGATGTAATGCATGGAGTTGATATTACAACAAGTGTTGGCAAAAACTTTGAAGAAGTTGAGAAGGTATTTAATGAGATAAGTTCTATTGTAGCTGAAGTATCACAAGCTGCAAATAGTATGGCTAATAAAGCTAACACTACAGATGAAGTTATAAGTAATGTTGCTGCTATAACGGAAGAAAATTCAGCAGCTACAGAGCAAGTTACAGCATCGAATGAAGAACAAACAGCTTGCATGCATCAAATTGGAGAGACAACTAATAAGTTGGAAGAACTGGTTGGAAATCTTAAGACTACAGTAGATAGATTTAAAATATAAGTAAATATTTGTTTAATAAAACTATGCTATAATTTGTACATTAATATTAAGATATATAAGACACAATCAAAAAATAACAAAATTTAAGTTGGAGGTATACAATTATGAAAATAGCTATGGCAAATGATCATGCAGGGTTATCGTTGAAAGAAGAAATAAAGGTATATTTAGAAGCACAAGGACATGAGGTAATAGATTTTGGAACTCATAATGAGGACGCGTGTGATTTACCAGATTACATTTATCCTGCATCAATGGCAGTAGCAGAGGGAAAAGCTGATCGTGGAATTTTTGTAGATGGAGTTGGATATGGTAGTGCTATGATTGCAAACAAGATATATGGTATATATGCTGCAGTTTGCCAAGATCCATTTTGTGCAAGTTTAGCACGTGAGCATTCTGATACAAATGTTCTTTGTATTGGTGGAAAAATAATTGGTTCAGCAATAGCAATGGAAATTGTTAAGACATGGATGACTACTGAGCATGCTAGAGATGTTGAAAAATATGCAAGACGTGTAAATAAGGTAAAAGAAATTTCAGAAAAACATTTAAAGAAATTATCGGAAATTTAAGAGATATAGAGATATATAGTTTAATAATAATCTACTAAATGTAAAAATAGTAACTTCCAAATGTGAAAAGGAAGTTACTATTTTTTATGTTCAATAATTAAATTCCATATTCATGAGTAATAGGATCCATAAATATAGGCAATTTAGGTGGAGAAAAAGTAAATAGTGTAAATGTAAGAACTATTAATATGCTTGTTAAAATAGATATATAAAAGTTAAACTTGTTTAGGTTAGCTCTATTGTAAAGATGAAGTGCAAAGAATTGAGCAATAAGAAGACCTAAAAATAAAGAAAATATGTCAAGAAATAAGGAATGAATCCCTAGGGCACCTGTATAGGTATAATAAAAAGAAGTTATGATAATAGGACTAGTAATAACTGAAGATACACAGCAGCAAAACCACCTATAGAGTGGTACATTATTCAATATAGAAAGACCTATAATACACCAAAGAAAAGTAGGATATACAGAAAGTTTTAAATGTTCCCAAATGCTTTCATTAACAGGTGTGAAAATACCTACGATAGTTGAGTGTCCGCTACAGTCATATGTAAAATGCATTAATGATCCGAATAAAAAAATAATTGGGATTCCAATAATAATCCAAAATTTTGGCTTGAAAGAATTTATACACATATAAGTCTCCTATTCATTTATTAATACTAACTAACATTACTATAATATAGTAATGAAAACGAAATATTATTACTAATATAATTTCATAGTTTTATGTAAAAATTATCTAAGTATATATTTACAAAATCAGAATTATATTTCTAGCTTCATTAATTTTATTAGTATCAAATTATTCTAGTGCCTAATAAAAATTCACTATTCGCATATTTACATAATAGGGATAAGATGGTAAAATGTAAACAAACAAAAGTTCGCACGAATGCGCATTCTTTTAGTGGGAGGGTTAATATGTTATTCTTTAAAGATGTTGGGTGTCATTTTTATTGTAAGGAAAGCAATAGTAGCTATAATAATGGTCAAGAGCTTGAATGTAAAGTAATCTGTCAAAGTGGAACTGCTAGTCTGGGAATATATGATATAGGATTACAATTTCTAATTGATGAAAAGGTATTAAGAAAAGCATTAATTAACTATAAAATTTCGGAAACTGATTGTGTATATATAAATTTCACAGATAAAAATGTAGTACCAATAAAGTGTAAAATTAAATTAACTGTGACAACAAATGAAACACAACTTGAGCTATTAAATACAAATAGTTTTATTGAAATGAGAACTGAACATTTGAAGAAAATATTAGATATGAAATAAAGGGATGATTAAGCATAAAAAAGAATATGAAATATACAATATAGTACAGATTTTAATAGAGAGGTATTCACACATTTTTATTATGGATTAAAATTATAATTAATTATAGAAAGGATTATATAATATGTATAAAAAGACTGAAATTTTAGAAATTGCTAAGTCTCAGTTAGCACTTGATTATAATTGCCAACTGTCTGATTTTGAAAAAGAAGAGAATACAATCGTTGAAAAAAATATAATTGATGGAAGACGTGTTTATGATAATGATGGATGCTTTTTAAAAATACTTTGTTTTGGTGGCAAAGCAATTATAAACGCATCACCTATAATTATACCTTGGTTCGAAGAAAAACTAATGAATAAAGATGCTGCATGGTTTTTTGAATATCCAAAATTACGAGCTATTGATAAAAAATTACAAGAATTTGGGCATGAAATAGCAGATGTTCATCACTATTATCTGCCAAATCCCAATTGGCCAAATGCAGAACCTATTACCAATGTAAAATGGTATGAGCCAGAAGAGATTTTTCAGTTTGAGAATGATAATAGATTCAGAGAAGCTCTAGCTTTTGATAAAAATCATCCAGATGTGCTTGCAGTTGCAGCTTTTGATGGTGATAAAATAATGGGCATGGCAGGTGCAAGTGCAGATAGTCAAACTATGTGGCAAATAGGTATTGATGTTTTGCCAGAGTATCGTAGCTGTGGCATAGGAAAAAACTTAGTTATACTTTTAAAGAATGAAATTTTAAAAAGAGGAAAGATACCTTTTTATGGTACAGTAGAATCGCATTTTCATTCACAAAACATAGCTATAAGTGCAGGATTTTTTCCAGCATGGGCAGAACTTTATTCTAAAGCTAAAGAAGATTAATAAAGTTAAATAATTAATTTAATAAGAAAATAGTAGCAACCATTTTTAAGGGATTATGGAGCTACTATTTTTTGAGGTTTTATCTATATGTAACAATGAAATAATTATCAGATAACTTTAAACCTTGATGTTTCCTATAAATTGTTATATTGTTTTATTTATATATGTTTTTATTGGAAAGAATTTAAACAGTTAAATAGCGTTTTCTAATTTAAATATAATCTATAAAATATTTAATTAAAAGTTTATAAGTTTAAAGGAGAAATGGAATGGAGTTTAGAAAATCGGTTGAAGCAGATATAGATAGCATAATGAAAATCATTAAACAGGCACAAGATTATTTTAAGGAAAAAGGAATTAATCAATGGCAAAATAATTATCCGAATGTAGAAGTAATAAGTAATGATGTGGCTGAGAAGAATAG
>Ga0302173_10000307_pt1 | contig 26473 bp, 22 predicted proteins | sample I_Fen_N3_1_FD_198785 | JGI IMG/M metagenome (GOLD analysis project Ga0302173, IMG submission 198785) | Peat permafrost microbial communities from Stordalen Mire near Abisko, Sweden - I_Fen_N3_1 | ecosystem: Environmental > Terrestrial > Soil > Wetlands > Permafrost | place: Sweden: Abisko... | reverse complement strand
CACAAGATTATTCGAAAATAATAGCCAAGGCAGTTGTCAAATCGCCGGCCGACAGCAGCTATATTGCCGTAAATCACCGAGCCGGTTGGCAATCGCTGGTTTCGTGTCTTACAGCCCTGAAGTCCGACAGTGTACTGCTGGAACTAGTCGTAAAGCATGACCGCACCATCAACCTGAGACAAGAACATCTGGTAGGGCGTATCAAACCGACAGCTATGTTGCCAAAAACAGGGCAAACCATACCTTTTTACTTGATTTCAAGTATATACCAATTGCGCGTGGAACCCGATGGAAGGTGTTACCTGCGATTTGAATGCGGCACACTACCCACCGGCAATCAGGTAATTGTAACTATCAGGGCGATGTATAAATTGTGATGTGCCACTTCAACCGCTGTCAGAGTTAAGGGGAAAATGAAATTTACACTTTCATACTTTATAGACTTTACACTTTACAAACTTATCCATATGAAACAATCATTTTATACAATAAAATCAATTCACTTTTCACTCCTTCTTCGAGTATTGGTGTGCTTTCTCCTATTAACTAACCCCGTGTGGTTATCAGCGAAGACTAGCACACAAAACTACATCGTGGGGAAAGTACCTTGTCAGGTAATAGCCGATCCTACAACCTTGGCCGACGTCAAATCCAATTCCACCATTCAGTATTTCGATGGATTAGGGCATCCCATACAAACCTTCCGGAAAGGAATAATATTCATAGAAAAAAATCAGGTAGATCGCACCGAATACAATGAATCCGGACGATTAGTAAATAACAAACTACCTACACCGCAAGCGGACGGGGTATTAATTGTTCCCTTTCTCTATGCAAAAACAGAGATTCGCGGCAAGCAGCGGGAAATTTTCCCAAAGAGATTAAAACTAATGATAATCAGATTCTCAATACCTACGACTACCATTACAAACAATAAGCATTTACCCATTTTATAATGAGCGCTATGTATAAAATCAAACTACACAAAAAAGAATTAAGTCCTTTAGGCAATAATATGATAGTAAAAGGTTTACTAATGCTATTTATTATTGCTGGCGCTTCACATTCGAGTCATGCCCAAGGAGTTATCGTATTGGAGCAACAGATACCTTCAACACAAGTGATGGTAACAGCCACCCAACAAGTAACACTGAAACCCGGCTTCCATGCTATTGGGTCGTTAGGTACTTTTAATGCTAAGATTGGATCGGAGAACAGCATGTCTCCTGTTATCCCGATGGCAGCAAGCAGTACGGCGGTAATACCAAGCAATCCGATAATTCCAATAATATCAATAGAACCGGCAGTTGCTAGCTCAGATCATAACTATGTTGTTAGCACGGTAGCTTATAGAGAAGTCACCGACCCCACGGCGTTGAACGAAACCAATTCCAATACTTCCATTCAGTATTTTGATGGACTGGGACGTCCTACTCAAACCGTACAACATGGCGTTACTCCATTGGGAGCCGATTTGGTAAGTGGCATTGAGTACAATGATTACGGTCTGGAATATATAAAATACCTACCGGGGGCTGTTCAAGGCAATAATGGAGCTTATGTTACAGATATATCGAGTAAGGCAACGGCTACTAACGCTGATTCTCGTCCCTACTCCACCACCCTTTACGAAGCTTCACCCCTTAACCGCGTGAAAACAGAAATAGGCCCCGGAATCGACTGGTCGTACCATCCCAAAACCATCGATTACCAGACCAACGATGCATCTATCCTGTATTTCTATGTGAATGGCGATAAACATTTATCTAAAGGATCAAACTATGCTGCGGGAAGCTTATTTGTAACTAAAGTATCGGACGAGGACGTCAAGACAGCTTACGAGTTTAAAGATAAGTTGGGCAGAGTGATACTAAAACGTCAAACCTACAATGGTGGCAATGTAGATACCTACTATGTGTATAACGACCTGAGCCAACTATGCTACGTCCTGCCACCCAAGGCTATTGATGAAATGAATACTTCCGATTTGGGTGATGGCAATGCAACTATCAAGCAGTACTGCTACCTGTATCAATATGACTTTAGAGGTAACTGTACCTATAAACGCTTGCCGGGCTGCGAACCTATCTTTATGGTGTACGACCGCACCGATCGACTTATACTAAGCCAGGATGGTAACCAACGGGGTAAATCGCCAGCACAGTGGACGGTGAGTAAGTATGACCAATTGGGAAGAGTTATATTTACCGGACTGACAAACAGCATAACAGCAAGTCAAACAGACTTAATAAACAGCTATAAAAACGATCTGGTAGTAGAAACATTCAACAGCGGAACTTATACAAACAATAAGTTTTCGGATGCCACACCGTTGACCATAAACTACTACGACGCGTATAGCTTTATATCCAATGGTACGCTTAACTACGACAGTAGTCAGGAACAAAACGGCTATACACCACAACACAGTACTGCACAAGGGCTGCTTACCGGCACACGTGTATATCACCTGGATAACACATCTTTATACGAAACTACCGCCTTGTATTACGACAAATACGGACGAGTAGTTCAAAGTAGGGCTACCAATCACCTGGGGGGATATGATTTGGTGTATAATGAGTTGAAGTTTACAGGAGCACCAGCTCGAACCTACAAAACCCACGGTATCAACGGTGCTTCGACTACCATTACCGAGCTATATACCTATGACTACAATAAAGCCCAACAACCGACCACTACTACCTACAGTTTGAATGGTGGCAGTGCGATAACATTGGTGGCGAATGGATATGACGAGTTGGGAAGACTCACAACCAAAAAACGACATACCAATGCCGATACTGAATCCTATGCTTATAATGTTCGTAGCTGGGTCACAAGCATTACCAGTGGAGGATTTGCAGAAAATTTGTATTATAATGCCAATCCACTAAATAGTAATGCCACTTATAATGGAAATATCTCGTATAGCACATGGATGTATAACGGTGCGACAAAAGGGTACTTGTACGATTACGATGATTTAAACAGGCTTCTTTCAGCCAATTTTAAGCAAGTATCATCCGGTCTGGGTGACGATAGTTTCAACGAAGTTTTTACTTATGATAAAATGGGTAATATTCTGACCTTAAAGCGCAAGAAAAATTATACTCAGATAGATAATTTGGAGTTTCATTATAGCAACAATGAGAAAAGTAACCAACTGCAGTATATCGATGATGGAGGAGCAACTCAGAACCAGTATTTTATCAAGGAATATCAGAACAGATCGAGTGCTCAGACTGAATTTGCGTATGATGCCAATGGCAATATGACAAAAGATTTAGACCGGGATATATACACTATTAAATATAATGTATTAAATTTGCCGGACGTTGTTCAGTTTAAAAATGGCAATCAGATAAAAAACACCTACAATGCCGGCGGGCAAAAGTTAGGAACGGAATATTTTACTTGGCTGCCTGGAGCTAATGCACCCCTAATTAACATCGGTGATGTGCTTAATATAGGATATTCGCAGGGAGCGATTGATCAAAGTGGTGCAGTCTATATTGGAAACGTGGAGTACAATACTAAGAATGGAAATTCTTCGCTTACAGCCATAAGCCGTATTCATAATATGGAGGGGTATGTAGAGAACATTTCCAGTCCTAATTATTACTATTACCGAAAAGACCATTTAGGGAATAACCGAGAAGTATGGCTGGCAAATACAAATACCACGAAACAGTGGACACAGTATTATCCTAGCGGATTACCATGGGTAACTACTTCAAATGATAACCTAAGTACGCAGCCTTACAAGTATGGTGATAAAGAGTTTGTGGAAATGCACGGGTTAGATGAGTACGATTCGCAAGCTCGATGGTTTTATCCCGCTATCGTGCGTACTCCAACCTTAGATCCTCTTTGTGAGAATTATTTTGATATTTCGCCATATGCATGGTGTGGAAATAATCCGGTGAATGGAATTGATCCGAATGGGATGGCTGTGTGGACAACTAGTGATCCTGCGACAATCAGAGAGGTATTTAATGCTTACGCAACCGGAACAGATGTTACGTATAATAGTAAAACATGGAGCTATCAATCAGACGCAGAGGCTCTGAGAAAAAAAGATAAAGATGAAGGCTATTCAATTGGATTAAACTATAACGGTGAAACTAAACATTATTTTCTGGGATCTTCATATTCCTATGGTATTTCATTAGCAGATTTAGGAAAAGGTCCCAAATTAATGTCCGACCCTAATAGCAGTATTGGCATGGATGGGTGCTATAATACATATACTCCTAATCAGATCGAATCTGCCTTGAACACTTATGCAAGCATTGCAGGTGGCGAACTTGGAGGTGCTGCATTAGGTGCCCTGTGGGCGGATAGAGCATTTATCGTTTCAAGAGCTCTTGGAACTACTATAAAAGGGATAAACGTGGGACGAAAAGCAGTAACTACGGCGAATTATGCAGCATCTATTTTGCAAAATGCAAATGCAACAAGTAAGTTAGCAAAAGTTGGATTTGTAGGGGCTGGACTTGTAGAAGGATATATTAAATCAAATGTTGAGTTACCCTATGATTTCAATCCACATTTAATCGAAGACCCATTCTATTCAGTATCATCAGATTTCTTTAACAATATATTCACTCTAACAAAAACAAATACAAATGAAACTAAAAGAAAATAAAAAAACTTATGTGATTTTATTCTTCGTTCTGTTTTTTGTTTCGTTTTTATTGTCAATATTTGTTGAACATACTTCAGGTATACATGGAAGAGGTGATTTATTAGCTCCTGGTCCTTTAACCTGGGAAGAAATATTTAAGAATATAAAATATTATATTTTTGTGAATTTATTCGGAGTTAGTTTAATGTATTTTCTAATTTTCTTTCCATTTAAGAAAAATAAAGGAAACTTAATAAAAGGAAAATATGACATCGTAAAAGAAAGAGTACATAACAGAGAAAAATACGCATCTCCACCTAAAAGGTACGAGTGTAGGATCTGTGGTTATAAAAATGAAGATTTTCCATGGGGCGAGGATGGTAAAACTCCAAATTATCAGATATGCCCATGCTGTGGAACACAATTTGGCGTTAACGATATCACGTTGGATGATATACATAAAACAAGAAATTTATGGAAAAAAAATGGAAATAAATGGTTCGCTAAAAATGAGACACCGGCAGATTGGGATATAGAGACTCAAATGAAGAATATCCCTAATGAGTTTAAGTGATTTCTATGGTATTAATTGAATGAGTAACCGTGATAAGTTACAGAACAATCTTATAAAAACAAATAATTATGACAAGAACAGAACATTTAAAATTTTGTAGTATTTGTGTCAATCAAAAGGATGGTATGAGAAAAGGCATCATTTGTGGATTGACCAATGAAATAGCGGATTTTGAGGATGCATGCGGCTCATTTGCCGAAGATACTGAAGTACTAGAGCAATTAAAAGCAACTGAAATTGAAAATGCTAATGCTGATAAAGCGGCGAGTCAGGGAAAAAGATTTTTGAATTATTTGCTTGATATGATTTTTATAATCGTGTTTGTTATTATTTTCTCTTTTATACTCGGAATAATACTAGCCATAGTCGACCCCTCAATTGTTTCAGATTTTGGAGAAAGTAATGTAATTTTTGAATATCTTGTAGGTTTTGTTATAATAATGATATACTATACGAGTTTTGAAGCAATGACAGGGAGGTCAATTGCCAAATACATAACTAAAACCAAAGTTGTTACTGAGATTGGAGAAAAACCAAACTTTAAAATGATAGTTATTCGTTCGTTATGTCGTTTTATTCCGTTAGAAGCATTCTCTTTTTTATTTAACGATGGTTCGGGTTGGCACGACACTATATCTAGTACAAAAGTGATTAATATTTAGAACAATCGGTGAATGGAATTGATCCTAATGGAAAAGATTGGATTGAGAATATAGAAACAGGAGGGGTCGAATGGAGACCAGATGTAGTAAATGACAATGTTCCTAATGGATACAAATATATCGGAACTGAATACATGGGTATACTCAGTTCAGCGTAGTGTGGTTGGTGCGGGATGTTGAGCGAAGCGTCTTTCGCTTCGTTCAAGCTAGAAAGAAAGCTCCAGCTTTCCATATTGAAATAGAATATGGAAAGCTGCGATCTAGGCTGGAATCATTCGCAACCTGCGCCACCAACTATAAATGGAGCGGTAATGTATCAGATGTGTTGATAAGCAAATAAGATATTGATTATTAACAGAACATAATTAATTACAGACAATAGAAGCAAGTGTTTTCATCTGCTTCTATTATTTTTATGGGCTTAAAACGCAAGATAATGAATCAAAAGACCGAAAAACAGACTTCATGTGTCAGAAGTGTTGATAGGTGTAAATGTCCTTGTCCTCACGGATATATAAACATTAATTACTTGCACATGAGTGCGGGCTAGTTGGTGAGATTTATTTCTAATCTCAGTTCAGCGTAGATTGTCGGCGTTGACTTCGGCGAAGCGTCTTTAGCTTACACTGATTTTCAATTCGCTTCGTCACAGTTAAAAGCCAGCCTCTGGCTGGCATATTCAGAAGCAGAAAAAAGCACAAAAATGGATGTATCTTTTTCTTATATAACCGAGCTACTGATGAACTAAAAGGCTCTGACAACAATACGGATATTAGTACTATACAGTATCAAATAAAGAGAGCTTATATCGAACTCACGTTATTTATTTTTTTGTATCAACATTCTTTTATGTTATTATATACTTGGTATTAAGCAGAAACTGAAGCCAAAAATGACAAAATAGATACAAAAATGGGAGAATGTGTTTATTTTGCGCAGGCTCTCGTTAGGGGTTATTGCAGGAAAGACAATCGCTTCGGAAATTAAAACAACCAATAAAAATAAATGACAATGAAAAGACAGATTTTAATTAGCCTGATTTTGATTATTGGGACATATAAATTGAGTGCTCAGGATTTAAATTCGATTAGTGGCTCTGGATTCAATATTGCAACAGGGTTTTCGCCTCAAAATGCGCCGGTAAATAATACTGCTATCAATGGAATACAAAGTCAATATGATGCAAATTATAAATGGCAACTAGTCAATACTTTTCCAACCAATAATTATTTTTTACGCAAATTTGATGGTACTTCTTGGAGTAATTGGTATAGTATATGGCATTCTGGGAATTTTGACCCATCAAATCTGAATTGTTCGACAATTAGTGTACTAAATAATATTAATAATACTAGGAGTTTAAAAATGCTTTATCAAGGAACATGGGGAACACCCGAGTTTGCAACTAATTTTCGGTTTATTGATATTGCAAGTACTGAAGAAGGAAGTATTTTTCAAATGAATTCTTACGGGGTTGGTATTGGATATAATCCTCCGAGTTATGCCTCTAGTGACAGGTTATATATTAAAGGAAGAGTTGGCATTTTGACTAGTACTCCACAATATGAACTTGATGTAATTGGAACAATTCGTGCAAGTGAGATTAAAGTTGATTTAAATGGTGCTGACTTTGTTTTTGAGAAAGGGTATAAATTAATGTCTTTGAGCGAATTAGAAATATTTATAAAAGACAAAAAACATCTACCAGAAGTGGGATCTGCAAAAGAAATGAAAGAAGATGGAACTGATTTAGGAAGTTTAAATTCAAGGCTTCTGCAAAAAGTGGAAGAAATGACGCTATATATGATAGAACAGAATAAAAAACTTGAGCAACAAAATAAAAAGATAATGGCTTTAGAGAAAAAAATGAAAAGAATGAAGAAATGAATAGTGAGAAACCCCGTCTGGTTAGGCGTAGATTATTGCACTTAATTCGGCGAAGCATTTCTTTACTCAACTCACTGTTGAGTCTTGTTCTGTGAATGACTTTGCCTTCGACTCTGCTAATACTTATTTGTCTACTGACGGAAGCAAGTTTTTTCTTTTCTATCTGAGCTACTGATGAACTAAAAGACTCTGACATCAATATAGGTATTGGTATAATTTAGTATTAAAATAACGTGAGCTTATATCGAACTCACGTTATTTTTACTTTTGTATCAACACTCATTTATGTTACCATATACTTGGTATTAAGCAGAAGAATCTTAAAACAGTATCCCAGTTTTCAACTGTTTCCATAGTAAGACCAGATTCTGCTAGGGAATTAATCCAGTCCTCACCAATAGCCTCAGCCCAAAAAACATTCGCGAACTCGTTGTCAAAAATATATTTTTTTGAATCTAAGTTCAAATTGAAACATGCATGATTAAAAGGTTTCTCTATATCTTCAACATGATCTGGTGTTATAGTAAAAGTGCCAGCAAAACATTCTTCACTCTCACAATAGTCCAAAATAAAAGAGAGTCTCGAAAATCTTACGTGAAGATATTCTACAAATTCAATATTAGGTGACCAACGCGTATCGTAGGTAACGCTATAATATTGTTTACTTTTACTAATAGTTTCGGGGTATTTAACATCGTCGTCACACCCCCAGTTATTGTCAAGCCATTGGTCACAGTCTGAGTAACCGTACTTTTTCTCCAAATCTGAAATATATGTGTTGAATTCAACTTCTGTTCGACCTTGTTTATCCAAAAGAATTGTTTTTAATTTACCATTTTCATCATCAACATCAATTTTCGAAACTGGACAAAAAATGTTAGGCGACTGAAAATGCGATAATTCTTCAGGACACGGGAGGAACTTCGACATTTGGAAGATATCATTACCTCCTGAATTCAGACATTCAAAGAATTTTTTCATTGATCTTGAACTACCACTTACTTTTAATCTATTTGAGCACGTATTTGCCATAATTTAATAAACGATTGCCTGTACATCGTGAGGTTTTATGTTTGTATTTTTTTCTCTATTTATACTCATATCTATTTATTTTTCGAAAGTTTAAATTCAATACAATATTTAACATATATTTTTTATTGTATTACTAATCAATATGTTTCAAATTAATAGCTTTATATCTTTCTATTATTTCTATAGTTCTATTTCAAAAAAGTTTATTTTTTTGCAGGAAATATTGCGTTAAATTGAAAATCTATCAGAATAAATGGAGATAAATGAGATAGTAAGACCGTGGATAAATTAAATATTACATAGAAAGTTTAGTTTAATTAAAAAATAGTATTTATCTTTGATAAATTTTAGATAAAAAAACAAAATCCAATCAATATTTAATTAGTTGAATATTCTCAATTGACTAAAATTCTTCCTTTTTCTATATGTCTATTTCATAGCAATTTAGAAAATGTTCGAGTAAAGATAAATGCGATATATCCCAAGTAAACTAGACATATCTATTTTTAAACTGTACATATACAAGTGTTAATGGTTATAGTAAAAAAAGAAAAGAAAAGAAAATGCAAACAGGAAAATCAACAGTAAAAACAATTTTTGACGGGACAAGAATTTTCAACATCCCTATTTATCAACGGTCATATTCATGGGACAAAGGAAACTTACAAGACTTCCTTACTGACCTCGTAAACCAATATAAAGACAGAAAATACTTCTTAGGATCTTTCTTATTTCATATCAATGGAACAAGAGAAGAATTCACTGTTATTGATATCGTTGATGGACAACAGAGGCTTACTACTTTTATAATCTTCATTCAGACACTTATAAAAAAACTGGTTGAGAACAATTCAACATTAGTTTCTCAAAGGACTCAACGCATTTTTATTAAGGATGAAGATGTTTATAAACTTGAGCTATCTAATGAAGACACTTCTTTTCTACACAATTATATTTTAGCAGATTACCCCATTAATAAAATAATAACGAAAACGCCGTCACAAACTTTATTGCTTCAATCAAAGGAGTTTTTCACAAAAGAACTTAATAAATTAGACTTAGAAATATTAGAAAAAATATATCAGACATCGACAGAAGCCGAAGTGTTAATTTACGTTGTTGATGAAATAAATTCTGCTACGCAGATATTTGAACTATTAAATGATAGAGGGAGACCACTTACTGATTTAGAATCAATTAAAAGTTTTCTAATGTATAATATTGGGTTAGTATCTAAAAATCCAAATCAATTAATAAAGAATATTCAAAGTGATTTTGGAGAAATATACCGGAATATAGAAAAATATGAACTTAATGAAAAGGATATACTTCGTTACCACACTATTGCGTTTGAAGGTTCTGATGAAGATGCAAAGAAGCATATAAAAGCTAAGGTTCTAAAAGCAATTAAAAACGAAACACCAGAAACGGTTATTAATATCATTTCAGATTATTCTATCAAACTCAAAGATAGCTTTGAAGTATTCGTTCAAATCCTTCAATTAAAAATGACAAATATAGAATTAAGCAGACTATTTATGATTGGAAGAGTTGCTACTTTCTATCCTGTCATGATGAAAATAAAGAAAGAAAACGAGAGTCTGTTTAACCCTTTGCTCCAAAATATCAACAAGTTTACTTTTAGAGCTTCAATTATAGGGTTAAGAAGCAATGCAGAAAGCCAAATAAACAATTCACTTAGAAACAATTCAAGTCAAAACGAAATAGTTAACTTACCAAAAATAATTACACGAGACAACTGGTGGAATATCAATGAAAGAGCAAAGGAATCACTAACGAGTAAATATATTTATCAGTCATTAGGAAACAATATTCTGAAATTTATTTTATTCAGCTATGAAAATAGTTTGAGACAAAAAAAAGGATTTCCACTTCTTGGGTTTAAGGAGTATTTTGCTGAAAATGAAAGAGAAAAGCTAAGTATTGAACATATTACAGCTCAAAAGGCAAAAGGTTTAGTCTTTGACAAAGACTTTGAAGATAATTATTTACATAATATCGGTAATTTGGTAATTGACTGCAAAGCGTCAAATTCAAGCAAAGGAAATAAAAATACAGAAAACAAAATGGATGCTTATCAAACAGCTCCAATTATGTCACAGAATGAATTAGACAGCACAGGCTGTAATTGGCAAGATTTAGCGAATGTAAAACAATATATCGACAAAAGAGAAGTAACTTTAAAAGAATTCATAAAATCACACTTTGAGCTAGTATAGACGTACAATTTGCCAACTCGCAAGAGGATGAGCTATACAATGTCCTAAATACAAGAAGAGCCGTGTGATGGGAGAGTATCAAGCACGGTTCTGTGAGAGGCTTGGGGTGAAATTCCCCTTGCCTACTCGGTGCCTTGTTCGTCAGACTGCGTAAAAACTAAAAAAGAGGCTCTGAGAATTCGATATTTGAAACTTTTCTCAGATAGGTATCCAAGTATTTTAAAAAGATAAATGAGTTTTTGCGCAGGGTCTCGTTAGCAGCAAGCCGAAAAAGAAAAAGAGACAGAGTAAAACTGTGCATTTGCAAATCTTACGAACTGACATGAAACAAAATTTCACGAATCATAAACAAATAAAGACAATACGATGAAAGAATTTCTAAAGAAAATTGAGGGAAATAAATTGGTACTTACAGTTCAGAGTGATTTGTATGAAAAAGAAGCAATTGATATACTCAAATTTAAAGAATAAAATATATGATAATAGAAATATCACCCAAATTATTTAGGTATGACCTTGACCAACCACCTTTGGAATGGAGTACCACATTTCATAATAATGAAGATAATTACAATGACTCAATATTAGGACATAAAAACAAAGCTGGTTTGTTTTTCTTTGTTGATTCAATAAATATTGCAGTTGAGCTTGGTAGGATTGCTTTGGAAAAAGATATTAGAGATAAATACTTCTTGACGACATTAGAAGAATTTGATTTTCCTGTCAAATTAATTGACTTTAGCGAAAATGAGAATATATATTTTATGCTTTATTGCTTAATGGAAATGGGAATTGATGTTCTTACAAATCAGTTTAAAACATTTAATAACGACCAGCATTTCTGTGAATTTAAGTCAATATTTGATTCTGCAGTTTCTGCTTCAAAAGAAAATGACATTCGTAAATGGAGAAAATTAATTGATCAACTTAAAATTGGAACCAATTCAGTTGAGCATTTTTATGTATTTGGACAAAGATTAACTGACTTCGACAATGGTATTGTATTCAAATCTTTAGTCAAGTCATTATATCCAGATATCAGTGGGTACAGATGGAAAGAAAACTATACAGGTTTTACATATTGTTTATTTGACAGTGACAAATTACCGAATGTAAAGAAAGTCGAAACAATATCATTATAAAATTCAATTCATCAAAACGAAACGAGAACGAAAAAATACACGTTTGTAGCTCAGGCTTATGGTCGTTGCGCTTCATTAATCAAGATAAAATATGGCTAGAATAAACTCTGCAAAATATGAGAATGAAATAATTGATGCTTTGGATGTTGATGATGATTACGATTTATTTTTAACCTATAAATTTAAATGTCCTGAATGTTTAGTCAAAGTAGCTTTTAATAGAGGAATAAACTACAAAGATCCACATTTCAAAAATTGGCCAAAAGTAAAACATTTGGCTAATTGTGAAATTTTTAGGTTGCATGAATTAAATAACCATAAAGATAATGGGAATGTCGATATAGTTATTTCAACAATTTTACCAAGAGCTGATAGAAATAAGAATTTAGATTCAGTAGAAAAGATACGAAAAACTATAAAAAGATATTTCGGAGAAAGAAGCAGACGATTTTTAAATTCTCTCGTATCTCTATCTCCTGATGAAATACAAAATCTTGAATTACGAACGGAAGATAAAAAAACTGTTCGGGTTGTGGATTTGATTATGAGACAAGATTCAATAATTGATAGACTAGATTCAGTGGATGATAGTTTTGTCTGTATAGTAAAAGGATTCACTTCAAAGCCAATAAGGATTGGTGACAATATAAAAATACCAATGACATTTGGCGGAAAGTATGGAAATAGTAAACAATTTGACTTGTTCGTCCCAGCAAGCTATTATGTTAAGAACGAAAATAAAATTGATAAAATAATTAACAAACTGATATATTGCTATGGTATACCTGAAAAAAATAAATACGGTTATAAAATGGATTTATACTCGATAACACATCAAGTGATAATACTCGAAAAATGACGAATGTATAATAACTAATCCTCTTCGTTCAGAAATGCCAACGTCAGATCTTGCTTTATCTAATATATTTTCACTAAAGAATAAATATAAAATAGTTAAAACTTCAATAAATCATAGGCTTCAATTATAATATATCATACTATTGTTTAGTATGGTGTAAATCGAACGCAATATAACGAATGCATTAGCACCGGTGGCTATTGCTATCAAAGCAGTGCTTGGAGTGAAGCAAATGGACGTATTGGCCGATAAAGGATATCACACGGGAGAACAGATACGGCAATGTGAGCAAAACGGAATCACGACTTACGTATCTCCCAAAGAGCCGGCTTCGAATGACCCGGATATATTCCTCATAACGAGTTTTGTGTACAATGCCGAAAACAATAGTTATACCTGTCCGGCAGGCGAAGTGTTGACAACCAACGATACCTGGCTTACGCATAGTAGCAAAGGGTATAAATCGGCTTATAAATTTCAGCGCTATAATACGAAGAAATGTAAAAGTTGCGAGTTGCAGCCCCAATGCACGAAAAGCAAAACAAACGGGAGGAATATTGACCGAAGCGAATTTGCAGACGACGTTATACAGAACAACAAACGGGTGAAAGAGAATCCGGCGTATTATAAGCAGCGACAACAATTAGCCGAGCATCCTTGGGGAACGCTCAAACGACAAAGAGGATTCGATCATGTGTTGACAAGGGGAAAGAAAAATGTATTAGGCGAGGTAAGTCTGGTGTTCATCGGATACAACCTTAGTCGATTTATGCAAATAACAGAAGGAGTCAACGCCCTAAAAGAGCTTATCAAGAGCTTATCAAGAGCTTATCAAGAGCTTTATCGCTCTGCTTATACTAAAACGGTCTTCTTTAAAGCCGATATAAGCCTTCAATGAAATTAAGCATGAAAATAATTACCTTCAACCAAGTTTCGTATATGAAGCTTATTTGAAGCCAAAAACGATAAAATAGATACAAAAACGGGAGAATATGGGGTTTTTGCGCAGACTCTCGTTATGTGCCATATAAAAAAACACCACAAACATTAAGAAAAAGTGACAACAGAAGAAATAAGAGACATAGCAATTGACAGTTCAAAAGCCTACTACGAATACCTTGACCAGAACGACAGAGGCATTCAGGAAGTTGACGTTTTTGAGTTAGAATATTTACAAAGTAAAGACACTGTTATTAAAATTCGCTTATCTGCAAAACTTTTTGACACTGAAGCTATTTTCTTTAAGAATCTACGAAACAACAAAAAATACGACTCAACAAGCGTTAAAGTCATTGAATACGACAGTGACAAGAATATTCTTCTAATTAAACCAGCCGAAAACTTAAAAGCAGATTTTTCGGGTTTAAAAAATACGGACATTAAGGTCGTTTCTGATTTAAAATTTTTAGTAGAACGTGTTAAGGCTTGGTATGAGTTGAATGGTAGCAAACTTGCATTGCCAACAAAAGTTTCCAAGTATTCAAAAGACTTTCAAAACATAGATTTTTTTAAAGACAAAAATTTTCAGCCGTCCGAAAATCAAAAACATTCTTTAGAAAATATTTTCACCAATCCATTTTCCTATGTGTGGGGCGCACCCGGCACGGGAAAAACACAATTTGTTCTTTCATACGCAGTTCTTCATTACATAAAAAAAGGCGACAAAATTGCCATTTTAGCACCAACTAATAATGCTATTGAACAAGTTTTAAGAGGTGTCATTAAAATGACTGACAAAGCGGGTGCTGATAGAAAACACATTATACGCTTAGGAACACCTTCTAAAAAATTTGCTGAAGCATTTCCAGAAGTTTGTGAAGAAAAAGGCGTTCAAAAAAAATTAGCTGAAATAGATAAACAACTTGACATTCTTGAACGAATGTTGAATTTCCAAAGTCAGAAAAAATCACTTGACGAGTTTAGAAATGTAGTGTTAGAATTTGACAGGCTAACTGAACTTTCATGTAAAATAAAAGCAGAACAAAATTTAATCTCTGAAATAAACGGACAATTCAAGAAAAAAGAGATAGAAATTAAATTGCTTCATGAGACTTTAGTTAAACAGAACCAACATTTAGACAAAAATATTGCTAAAACAAATTCTATTTCTCATAAAATAGTCAAAGTCTTTAGTCGGATACCGACTAACTCAGAAAACGAGATAACAGCATTAGAAATAAAAATCCTGAATTCAAAGAAAGAATTAGAATACTCAAAATACGAACTTTCTGAGATTAACAATAAAAAGACTGCTCAAGAAGAAAGCATAAGAGAAATTCAAGAATTATCTTTTGACAAGATTAAAAATATAAAAAATCAGACAAAAGATTTTTCAGAAATAAATGCGGTTATTTCTGCTCTATCAAAAGACAATATAAGCAAAGTAAAGGAAGAAGTGGTTTCAATCATTACTCAAAAAAAAGAAAAGTTAGAAATTGACAAACACTTATTTAGCGAATACAAAAGCAATGGATTAGTTGACATCAAATATGAATTAGACAACTATTTATCTTTACGAACTAAACTTGCTGCCTCATCAACAGAAGAGCGTTTGAAATCTGTAAACGTTATTGCTTGCACTCTTGATGGTTACATCGGACGTTATGCAGAAACAAAATTAAACGTAGAACACATTTTCCTTGACGAAGCAGGTTATGCTAACATTATAAAAGCATTGACATTGTTTAATCACACAACACCTATTTCTTTTCTTGGCGATCACAAACAGTTACCACCTGTTTGTGAAATTAATGACAGCGACATAGAAAGAGATAAAAAGTTTCATAATATGTTTTTGTGGGCACAATCTGCAATTTTCTTAGACACACTTTTTTCAGATTCAAAAGACGTTTGCAGAAATCAATACTTACAAAATTCAGATTTCAATCAAAAGAGTATAACAAGAACATCATTAAATTCAACATATAGATTTGGGAATAATTTAGCTCAGATCTTGGCTAATTATGTTTACTCACCTGATTTCAATACAAACAATCCTGAAGGCGAAACAAGAATCTTATATGTTGATGCAAAAAAAACGGAGGGAATGAAATCAAGAGTTTCGATGAACGAAGTTTCTGAAATAATAAAAATCGTTGCCAATCTTAAAGAAAACGGGAATGATGATTTTGTCATTTTAACACCCTATAAAAAGCAAATCAGACTTCTAAATAATCATTTACCGCAAGAAAGAAACGACTTGAAAATTTTGACTGTTCACGGCTCACAAGGCAGAGAGTGGGATACTGTAATTTTAAGTGTTGTTGACACTTCTGACAAATGGTTTGTTGATACGAAAATACCCATTTCAAAAGGACTTAATTTAGTAAACACAGCAGTTAGTAGGGCAAAACTAAACCTAATTATAGTTTGCGATAAAAATTATTGGGCGGGACAAAAAGGACAACTAATAACAGAACTAATAAATTGTGGACAAGAAATAAAAAATTAATACGGCACATAATACACGCTATGCTCATCTGCTGGCTGACATGCACTTAGCAGTCTTTGCTTCCGCATTCACTTTTTCGCTTTGCGAAAGTGAAGCTCCCGCAAATCGCAAGTGCGCATAGCCTCGGTCGTTATGTCAAGCTTAAAAAAAGAAAAAAGACATGGATAAAATAGCCTATTCGATTGAATCGTTCAAGAACATTCAGGACTTGATTAAATTTGCTGACCAAAAAGCGGGGGCAGTTCTAGTATTAACTGGACTTATACTCACCGAATACATTCAATTTCTTGGAACATTGAAATTCTCTGGTTTGGAACACATTACTTTTTTCGGCATTTTGACTTTTATAACGAGTATAACGACTTTTTCAAGTTTACTATTCGTACTATGTGTGACGATATTTGCTGTTTTGAAACCAAAAACAGCAAAACACTATGACAAGGAAGAACTTTCACTTTTCTATTACGAACACATTTATCATGCAGGCAAGAATAAAATAGCAACTGAATATGAAAGTATTGATGAAAATATTATGCTTAAAAATATTATTGACCAGCAACATGAAATTTCGGCAATTCTGAAACGAAAGACAATTGCACTAAGTAAAATTTTTAATTGGTTATTTATTTCAATCATTTCAGTTATTATATTTATATTCTTATCAAATCAACTTTAATATGGCTTTAAAAGACGACATTAAAACTAAAGTCAAGGCAATTCTTGATGAAAAATTTGTTGTGACGGACGTAACCTATGTTCCAAGAATAGATGACTCAAAACTTACATTTGGAAACACGGGATTAAAATTTACAGGTTCTGTTTTATTTATTGATTTACGAGGTTCTACAAAAGTTCTAAACAACCACAATAGAACAACTGTAGCTAAACTTCATATGGTTTTTTTTCATACAATTGTAAAAATTGCAAATAATAACAATGGACACGTTAGAAGCTTTAATGGTGACAGTGCTTTAATCTTCTTCCATGGAGATTATAAAGAAACAATTTCCACTGCGGTTATATGTGCAATGAAAATCAAATACATAATTGATAATGAAGATGGTGGAATTAATGAGCTATTGAAAAAATACACAAAACTCGATTTTGGAATCGGTGTTGATCATGGAAACATTCTTTGTACAAAAGTTGGTGTAGGGGGCGAACATAACAGAGATATTTTTTGGATTGGTAATGCTGTGAATAAATCTACTGTGCTTGGAGACAACAGTAATAACCCAAACCACATTGCAATATCAAGTTATGTTTATGCGAACCTACTTGATTATGTCAAATATGGAACACAGAAAAACTATTACGGACAGGATGTAAAAGTAGACATGTGGACACGAGGGACATTTACTTATAACGACATTACAGAATACTATTATTATACAAGTTGGCATTGGGAAGTATGATCACCTTATTATCTTCCATTTAAAATGATTTCGAAATGACAGCAAAAGAGATACAAGACAAAGTAGATTCTGTTCTAAAAGAACAATTTCTACAATATGATGTTGAAAAAGCACCTGATATAGAAAACAATCCTGATTTTAGATTAACTCATGGCAATATAGGATTTGCAGGTGAATTTACATTTCTATATGTTGATATGCGAGGTTCTTCAACCTATACAGACCAATATAGACTTCAAACAATAACCAAAATATATAAAGCTTATCACCATTGTATGGTTGAATGTATAACCCATTTTAATGGAAAAGTCAGGAGCTTTGATGGAGATAGAGTTCTCGCTGTGTTCGATGGACATAGAAAAGCAGATGATGCGATTAGTTGTGCTATGACAATGGTTGGTTGTAAATTTGAGATTCTGAAACCAAAAATAAAAACTTATTTTAGAAATGATGACTTTTCTCTTGGTGTAGGTATTGCGACTGGAAGTGTTATGGTCTCGAAAGCTGGTGTTGGCTATGACAAAAACAATAGAGATTTAATTTGGATTGGAGACGCTGCTAATTTAGGGGCAAAGTTAAGCGATGAGGCAAATACCCCAAATTCAATTTATATTTGTGAAACGACTTTTAGAAAACTACATAGAGAAAATAAATCTCCAATTATAGATGGAAAAGAAATAAATCTTTGGACTAAGGATAAATTCGACTTTAAAAGGAGCAAATTGATATTTACAAAACAGTTTATTATAGTCAATTATAAAGAAAAGCCAGCACATAACACACGCTCTTATGTTCATTGGCTGGCTGACGTGCATTCCGGCAGTTTTGCTCCCGCATTCACCTTGTCGTTCCACGACAGCGAATGCTCCCGCAAACCGCCAATGCACATAGCCTAGTCGTTAGCAGCAAGCCGAAAAAAAAGGCAGCGACACTGAAAAATGACAATTAGCAAAAAAAAACGAAAGAAAAAAATATAAAAGAGAATACACTCTCAAATCCTCTCCACCACCCTAATAAAAAGCACAGATATTCATAAAAACTAATTATCTTTGCATTGAATGCAATTTATATGAGTAAAAAAGCAATAAATAGAATTAAAGTAGTGCTGGTTGAAAAAAACTTGAGCAGTAAATGGCTAGCAGAACAATTGGGAAAGAACGAAGCAACTATTTCAAGATGGTGTACTAATGATGTACAACCACCATTGACAACGTTCGTAAAAATCGCCGAAGTATTAAAAGTAAGTGTTGTGGAATTATTAAATGACAAATAGAGATAATGGAAAACCCAAACCCAAACTCAAATACTATTCCATTTAAAGTTTCTGCTAGGACTGCAAGGTTAATAGGTAGAGAGAATATAGCAAATGCTAAAGGAGCAATAATTGAACTTGTCAAGAATAGCTATGACGCAGATAGCAAAGTCTGTATTGTTTATTTTGACAATAGATATTCAACTCTTTTGTCAGAAATTAGTGATTCACATTTTCAAAATCTCATTAAATTAGGCATTTCAGAAGAGCTTTTGAACGGCATATATTTAAGACAAGAAAGTGAAGATAATTACTTACTAAACAATATGATTGATGATGAGAAAAAAATATTGTTCAAAAATCTAATTTCTAAGTTTGCTTCATTATACATAATTGACTTTGGCGAGGGAATGACTCAAAATATCATTCGAGACCATTGGATGACAATTGGTACAGATAATAAAGCGAATGATATTTTTACAAAAAACGGCAGGGTAAAATCAGGTGCAAAAGGCATTGGTCGATTTGCTTTAGATAAGTTGGGAAGTAAGTGTGAAATGATAACTATTTTTAATCCTGACCCATTGATTCATAAACCCGATACAGACATAGATGGAAACTTAACAAACTACAAAGGATATAATTGGGTTGTTAATTGGGAGGATTTTGAAGGTGATTATAAAACGATTGATAAAGTCGGTGCCATTTTAACTGGCATAACTACAGATTACATAAAAGACGAGTTAATAGCTAAAATTCCAAATATTGATTTATCTAATATTGACTCGGAAAAGGATTTCAAATATGGGACAATTTTGAAAATAAATGAACTACGAGATAATTGGGAAGATTATTTTGTTGACCAAGTTTATTCTGATTTAGAAGTTTTAGTTCCTCCAAAGGAGGCTGGAGGATTTGAAATTTATGTTTACAGTTCATTAATGCCGAATAAGTACGGGGAGGTTCTTGGCTCTGTTTGTGATGATTATGATTATAAACTTGTTGCAACCGCAGATGATAATCAAAATGTAAAAATCAAAATTTACCGAAACGAATATGACATTGAGTTAATCCCCAATGACTTCTTTGATAGAGAGGCAATGCAAAAGGAGAATTTCAGAAAAAGTGATTTCATTAAAGGATACTGGGAAAAAACAACAACATACTCTGAACTTATTAAAGGCTTTAAAGAGGTAGATGAAGATGATACTTTCAAAAACATTGGTGTCTTTAATTTTACTTTTTACTTTTTAAAAAGACAGCCGTCTCCTGATGCTAAAAAGTTTTTCAATAGAAACTTTATGCATAACAACAGAAGAGATTGGCTTAATAAATTTGGTGGAATTAAGCTTGTAAGAGATAATTTTAGAGTTAGACCATATGGCGAAGTTAAAAACGTTGCTTTTGATTGGCTTGGACTTGGAAATAGAAAATCTGGTAGCCCTGCAGGTATTGCAAAACCCGAAGGTGGTTATAAAGTTGAACCTGAAAATGTTGCTGGTGCTGTGAATATTTCAAGACTTACAAATGTAAATTTTGAAGATAAATCAAGCAGAGAAGGGCTGCAAGAGAATAAAACCTTTCAGATTTTCACAAAATTAATTGCTGAAATTATTTCAGAATTTGAAAAGGACAGAGCTTACATTGCTAGAGAGATGGCAGAATATGACAATATTAAATTTGGTCCAGAAAGGGATAGACAAAAAGCAGAAAAACTAAAAAATGAGATACTTGCAAAGAGTAGGGCAAAAAAAGAGTCGAACTCTAACAATAATACTAATAATAATTCGCAACAAGAACAAGAACCAGAAACTGAATCAGATAAAGAAAAGGAGATACTTGCAAGTGAGCTAGATAGAAAAGAAGAAGAAATTGAAAAACTTAAAGAAGAACAAAAAGTTTTAAGAGGATTGGCAAGTAGCGGAATAGTTTTAGCATCCTTTAGTCACGATTTAAGTAAGTTGAATGATGTCCTTGCTTCACGAACAGAAAAATTGAAAGACTTAATGTTAGAGAAGATGACTGAGGGAGATTATAGCGAAACAAAAGACAGTAAAAACCCTTTTAAACAACTTGAAAGAATTAAAAAGCAAGATGTAAAGCTTCAAAATTGGTTGAACTTTTCATTAGGTGCAACAAGAAAGGATAAAAGAAAGAGAAAACAATTATTCTTAAAACCATATTTCATAAATTTGAAAAGTGATTGGAATACAGTCCTTGAAGATAGAGGAGTTGATATGGACATTGCTGAAATTGAGGAGTTGGACATGAGAGTTTTTGAAATAGATATTGATAGCATTTTCAATAATCTGCTTGTAAACTCTATTGATGCTTTTATTATTTCTAAAGAAAACAGAGAGCGAAAAATCTTAGTAAAAGTTTCTAGTAATACAAAAGAAATAATTCTTGATTATTACGATAATGGTCCTGGTCTTTCTAAAGATATTACCGAACCTGAGAAGGTATTTGAGCCATTATTCACAACAAAGAGGAATCAGCATACTGGTGAAGAAGAAGGGACTGGATTAGGTATGTGGTTAGTAAAATCTATTGTTGAAGAAAATGACGGTAAAGCACAATTGTTATATCCTGAAATAGGCTTTGGATTAAAAATCACATTTCCAATAAAATATAAAAGATAGAAGTCATGTATAAAATATTATTTATAGACGAGGAAAAAGAAACCTTGGATGATTTTGAAGAATTTGTAGAAAAATTCCCTTCTAGGGTTGAATTAATTCCTTTGACAGCACTCCCCTTAGCTTCAAAAGAAGAAATGATTGAATACATTTTCAAGTTGGCACCTGATGCTTTGGTAACTGATTTCCGTTTGAATGAAATGAAAAGGGATGTAACATATAATATTCCTTACAATGGAGTTGATTTGGTGGAAGAATTTCAATCTATTAGAAATCATTTTCCATGTTTTGTATTAACAGCTTTAGATGATGAAGCTGTTAATACAAGTGATGATGTAAATATTGTATACATTAAAAACATACTTTATAAAAAGGAAGATGAAAATGCTAAAGCCAAATTTCTTGATAGAGTTCTTGGGCAAATAGAGCATTATAAATCCCGAATTGAAAATGCAAAGAAGGAGTTAGATGAATTAGTAAACTTAAGGAAGAGTGGAAAAGCGGATATAGATATTGAAAATAGAATAATTGAACTTGATGATTTTTTAGAAAAGTCAATTGATGCAAAAAGTTCTATTCCCTCTGAATTTAAAACCCTTTCAAATTCTAATAGACTAGATAATATCCTTAATAAAGTTGATGAACTTCTAAAAAAGATTGACAAGGATGCCAAGTAAATTTAGATATAATAGTCCAATAAGAACTTGTATGAAAACTTATTCAAGTTATCGCAGTTTCAAGAAATATTTGGCAGAGGATTTTAATTCTAGATGTGGTTATACCGACTGTCCTGACTTTTGGTTTGGGGGGAAGAATAACTTTCATATAGACCACTTTAAACCTTTTTCAAAAAAACCAGAACTAGAAACTGATTATTCAAACCTTGTTTACTGTTGTTCTTATGTCAATATTTTAAAGTCAGATGATGAAGGTGATTATATTGATCCATGTGATGTTGACTTTAACGAACATTTTGAGAGGGATAATGACGGGGGAATAGTTCCAATCAAGACCTCAAAGGAGGCAATCTATATGCATTCCAAATTGCAACTTGGTTTATCAAGATACAAACTAATATGGAAGTTGGATGAAATCTATATTCGCTTATTGAAACTTCAAAATGAAATAAAAAATCCTAAAAATGCAGGAATGATAAATGATTTAAGAATCATTCATAGTGAATTGGCAGAAGAGTTTACAACCTACCTGCAATATCTAAAAGTGAATCAATAGAAAAGTTTTAATATGAGAAACGCATTCAAATATTTAAGTCAACATTGCTCAACAACTCCTAAAGATGTTGATAGGCTTATTATTTCAGCTTTTCTTGAAATTAATGAGTTGAAACTACTTCACAATAATTTTGTTAAAGAATATTCAATCCTCAAAGATGAGAATGAAGAATATACTAAACTCGTTGAATTTATATCAATCATTAATGCTGAGAAAGAACATTTTGGTTTTGAAGAGCTAGTTGAACTTTTTGAATTCGTCATATCGCCTGCAGATAGAATAGTCAATGGTGCTATTTATACTCCTTCAAATATCAGAGAATATATAGTAAAAGAAACTATAGGAAGAAGAATTGAGATAAACGAACAGTTTAAAATATCAGATATTGCCTGTGGCTGTGGGGGCTTTTTACTCAATGCCTCAATTGAATTAAAAAGGAAAACTAATAAGTTATATGCTGATATTTTTAGAAATCATATATTTGGATTAGACATTCAAGAGTATTCTATAAATAGGACAAAGCTTTTACTTTCTATATTAGCATTAAATGCTGGGGAGGATGAGGAAGTTTATGAATTTAATTTATTTCAGGGCGACTCTCTGGATTTCAATTGGTCGACGAAAATTGACTTGTTTAACGGATTTGATGTAATCTTAGGAAATCCACCTTACGTCTGTGCAAGAAACCTAGAATTAGAAACCAAAGAGAAATTAAAGAATTGGGAAGTGTGCAAATCAGGCAATTCAGACCTTTACATTCCATTTTTTCAAATTGCAATTGAGAATCTATCTATAAATGGCACACTAGGTTTTATAACCATGAATTCTTTTTTTAAGAGTTTAAATGGTAGGTCGTTGAGAGATTATTTTCAAAGAAAATCACTTGCTTTCAATATAATTGACTTTGGTTCTGAGCAAGTTTTCAAATCAAAAAACACTTATACATGTATTTGTTTTATAGAAAACAGAATCCAAAACTTTGTTTCTTATGCTTCAACAGAAAGTATAAAATTAGACAGTAAGCATTCTTTTAAGAAGGTAAATTACAATTTACTAAATTCAAAAAAAGGTTGGAATTTAAAAGACAATAAATCTATATCAAAAATTGAATCCACTGGCATTCCATTTGGCGAACTTTACCAAACAAGACATGGTATTGCAACCCTGAAAAACGAAATTTACATATTCAGACCGGTTAATGAAGATGAGGATTTCTTTTATTTACAAAACGGAAGTTTATACAAGATTGAAAAGGGTATTTGTAAAGATATAGTGAACTCAAACAAGCTAAGTCGTGAGGTGACTTTAAACACACTAAAGGAAAAAGTAATTTTCCCTTATGACCACCAAGAGAAACCTAAACTACTGTCTGAAGAATTAATTAGAGACAAATATCCTGAAGCATATAAATACTTTCAAAACAAAAGAAAGATATTAGATTTAAGAGATAAAGGAAACGGAAACTATGAAAACTGGTTTGCATTTGGACGAACTCAATCATTAGAAAAAATTAAAAATAAGATGTTCTTTCCTAAATATTCTGATAGATCTCCAAATTTCATTATAAACTCTGACGATGACCTGCTTTTCTATAACGGTTTAGCTGTCGTTGGTAGTTCCCAAGAAGAAATGGAAATTGTTAAAAAAATAATGGGGTCAAGTGTTTTTTGGTATTATATTAAAACAACCAGTAAACCGTATTCTTCAAATTACTATTCTTTAAATGGCAATTACATTCGAAATTTTGGTATATGTGACTTAAATGAGAAAGAGAAAGAGTTTGTACTTCAAGAGAATGATAGTATTATTTTAGATAGCTTTTTTGAAGACAAGTACGAAATAATTATTAAGTAAAAATATTTAGGGCTAATCTGATTAAACTAAAAAGATTAATCGCCCAAAAGCAAAAAAAGCCACAGCAAGTTAGTGTTTATTTTCAAACATCTTGCAGTGGCTTTTATAGTTTTTTGATAATAGGCAGAGCAGTCACAGTACATTGTTTTTAGCTAACAGAACTACCGCTAATACAAATGCAAGGTCTTTATGCCCAATTAAACCCCCTCTGCGATGAATAATTGTATAAAATGTAACAGTACTCATATAAAGATTTTAAGGCATTACCAATACTATGATATTTATGAATGTCAAAGCTGCGAATATTGGACTTATAAGCCAATTGAAGACTGTTGCAGAAAGCCATCTGAAATAATAGTTAATGAACAGCTTGATTATCCCAAGCATCGAATTTTCTATCAATGTATCAATTGTGGTGGTGCGAATAGGTCAAAGTGCTTAAAATCCTCTAAATACGGCGAAGACATTAGGTGCGAATTTGACATTGCAAGCTTTGATAAGCGATTATTTGATAAGGACGATGAACAACGTTTTATCAGACAGCAAATTGAGTATTATAAAAACTCGATAGCTTATAAATATCATAGATACTTACTGTCAGATCAATGGAAAGAACTACGGCTGCATATTTTTGAACGTGATAATAATATTTGCCAACATTGTAAACTTAATCCCGCAGAAGAAGTTCATCATCTTACTTATAATTCAATTTATAAAGAGCCATTAAGTGATTTAATATCTGTGTGTAGAACTTGTCATCAACAGATTCATAAAAGTTTCTTTTTCAAAAACGATTTGGGTCACGTAAAACAATAGAGACTTGTGATTGATTACTTATGTGGATATTCTTTTTTATAAATTACTAAAAACATTAAAAAGGCTGTGGAGGTAACTCATTTATCCAACCGCAAAGAATTGTTACAGTTGGCGAAATGACTGGCGAAAGTATTAGTCTGCCATTGAAAATGTTGAAATATTTTTTAATTAAAATATTGGATTTAGGATAGGGTGTTTTTTTTAAGTTGAATATGAAAAATTACAGAAACATATTTGACTCAATACGAATACAGCTAAGAAATAGAACATAAATGGATTTGTTGAATACAATGAAAAAGTATATAGAATAAACTCAATAGTCGATTTAGAATATTTAATTGAAATAATAAAATAAAATCTCCCATTTTTCCCTCCTTCGTTTGCAGAATAATTTTCTTTGAAAATAAGTATACACATTTCCGCTTCAAAGTATTCTTTTTGCTACTTGTGCCATATTATAATGGTATAAGTTCTCATAAATGAAACACTAAAACTATTCTAAATGACCATTTTACCTTTTTTATGTCATTTTATATGGCTACATTTGTAATTCAAAAACAAATTATTGTATAGTATAATATCATTTTTATGAATGAACAAACTTCAAAGGAAGCAGAATTTAATGTTCTAAGAACAATTACGTTAATTGCAAAAAAACTAGAGGATTCGAAGTTAAGTGTTGATATACTAGAAGAGATAAAGTTACCTCTTCAAAATGTAGCCAATTATTTGAATGTGGCCACAGATTCAAATGAAACTATTATTTTTATAGTAGTCTTTGTTCTTC
>Ga0302173_10000305_pt1 | contig 26575 bp, 20 predicted proteins | sample I_Fen_N3_1_FD_198785 | JGI IMG/M metagenome (GOLD analysis project Ga0302173, IMG submission 198785) | Peat permafrost microbial communities from Stordalen Mire near Abisko, Sweden - I_Fen_N3_1 | ecosystem: Environmental > Terrestrial > Soil > Wetlands > Permafrost | place: Sweden: Abisko... | reverse complement strand
TCGGGAGTTGGTGCGCCTTGTTCGTTTATTGCTTCTGCCAGAGATAAAAGAATATCTGCGTAGCGAATAATTGGAAAGTTGATAGCAACGTTTGCAGGAGTTGCCAAATTGGCTAAGTCCAGATATTTTTTAAAAATTGGTTTTGGAAAAGTATAGATGTTTGCGGTACCCGGAATTGGTAATGTTTTGGCATAACTCACATCTCTTCGGGTATCTCCAGGAGCATAAATATCATAAAATAATGCTACGTCTGAGATAATATCTGCAGGTTCTGTCGCTGTAAATCCTGTAAAAGATGTGGCTTGAAAAGTACTTCCGCTGGATCCGTTTCCGGCTTGATTTGGCTCAAACTGAACTGAAAAAATATGCTCTTTTCCGTTCTTTTTAGTTTTATTGAAGATATCGGCAAAACTTTCAAAAAGCGCATATCCGTAACCACCATTAATTACTTCTCTCGCTTTTAAGATTGCATTTGGATAATCTTTTCTTGTCAAGTAAACCTTTGCCAAAATTGCTTTTGCAGCTCCAGATGTTGCACGTCCGGCATCTGTTGCAGGATATGTTGCAGGCAAAGCTTCGGCATCTTTTAAATCAGAAATGATTTGAGCATAAACTGCTTCTACAGTTTCTCTTCTTGATTTTAAACTTTCTAATTGTATAGAAGTTGGTTCGTGTAAAACAATTGGAACTCCACCCCAAAGACGCACTGCTTGAAAGTATAATAATCCCCTAATAAATTTTGCTTCAAGAATTAATCTGTTTTTAACAGCATCTGTACCGGCAACTTTTGGAATGTTGTCTATAGAAACATTTGCTCTGTTGATTCCGGCGTAAATTTGACGCCAAGCGACCTGAACACGATCTGATGTTGCATCGTGGGTTAAACTACTCAAAGCTCTTACTTGCGGGTTTGTTGCCGAAACTCCTGCAGCAGCATAATCACTTGCCATATCTGTTAAGAAATATAGATTTCGACCAAATAAACTTTGTTCGCCCGGATCCAGACTTAATGATGCATATACGGCTGTTACACTTGCAATGGCATCGTCTTGTGTTTTAAAGTAATTTTCTTCGGTTACAAAAGAGGTTGGCGTTACCTCCAGATCTGCGCACGATCCAAATAAACCGGCACTTAATAGTAATGTTATAATAATCTTTTTCATTGTGTATATTTTTTTACTTAGAAAGTTACGTTCAGTCCAGAAATGAATGTTTTAGAATTTGGATAAGAACCAAAGTCAATTCCCGGGTATAAATTGTTTTGCTCGTATGAACTTACTTCTGGATCATAACCAGTGTATTTTGTCCATGTAATTAAGTTCTCGGCAGAGACATAAAATTTTACGCTCTTTGCTCCAAGTCTTTGCGAAAGGCTTTTAGGTAAAGTATAACCAAGTGTAATTAACTTCAATCTCAGGAAAGAAGCATCTTCTACATATCGTTCTGAAACAATACCAAGCGGAGAACTTGTTGCTCTAGGAATTTCGTTACTTGGATTTGTTGGAGTCCAACGATCTACAAGAGTTACATTTGCATTTGTTCCTAAAGTAGAAATCTCTAATTGTTGGTTTAGAGCATTAAATATTTTTCCTCCGTAAGATCCTTGAAAAGAAAAATTAAGATCAAAATCACGATACGAAACTATATTGCTAAAACTTCCCACAAATTTAGGTTGCGAGCTTCCTAAGTTTCCTTTGTCAAGAGCCGTAATTACGCCATCTCCGTTTGTATCAACATATCTTCTGTCACCAATTTTTGTATTGGCTAAACTGTTTATTTTTGGTTGGGTATTCACTTCTTCCTGAGTCTGAAAAATTCCGTTTGTACGATATCCCCAGAAAGTTCCAAGAGGTAAACCAACTTTTACTGTAACTGGTTGTTGCTGTAGTAATGAACCGTTTGGAACTACAGGGAAAAACTGATCTACACCATTTCCTATCGAAACCACTTTGTTTTTATTGGCAGAGAAAACGAAGTTCGAATTCCACGAGAAATTTTCTGTTTTTACATTTTCAGTAATCAAACCAATCTCGACACCTTTGTTCTCAACACCACCAATATTTTGAAGTACAGTAGCGTATCCTGATGTAAGCGGAATAGGTACATTAATCAATAAATCGTTTGTTTTTTTATAATAAACATCAAACACAAAATTGATTTTTCGGTCTAATAATGACAAGTCTAAACCTACGTTATATTGATTTGTTTTTTCCCATTTTAAGTCTGGATTTGCCAATCGGGTAGGAGCTAGACCAGTTGCTAAGGTTCCTCCAAAAGCATAATTTACAGAACCCATAGAAGCAAGAGAAAGATAATTTCCAATTTCCTGATTTCCGGTTGTTCCTGCTGTTATTCTAAGTTTAGCTTCGGTAACACCTTTTATATTTTTTGCGAAATCTTCATCGGTAATATTCCAAGAAAATCCTGCTGATGGAAAATATCCCCAAAGCGATTCTGATCCAAATCTTGACGAACCATCTGCACGTGCTGATAATGTAAAGTTGTATTTTCCTTTATAAGAATAATTTACTCTCGCCAACCAAGATTTAAGTACGCTTTCAAAAGCATCGCTATATGGTTTAACCGGAACTCCATCTTGCAACGCATTATAAGTATTGGCATCGTTTACAAAAGTCTGCGCTCCTGCATTGACAACTTCACCTTGAGTGTATTGAAGTGTGTATCCTCCTAAAGCTGAGAATTTATGATTTTCGCCAAAATTTGTGTTATAATTCAATGTGTTCTCATTTAATACTGAACTTACAATTCGATCTCCAACAGATGCTAAACCTTTAGTTCCTGCTCCTGTCGTCGTCGTTGCCGGCGCGTAGTAATTTTGTTTGGTATTAATTACGTCTCCACTAACTGCGACTTTAGCGGTAAGTTTTTTGGTAATTTTATATTCGCCAAATAAGCTAGTCAGGATTCTGTTAATTTTAGTTTCATTGGTAGTACTTACCAAATCGTTTATAGGGTTTGGAATAATACCGGTAACTGCTGTCGCGTATGGATTATTGGTTAAATTATAACTTCCATCAGCATTTTTGATAGGAACTACAGGCGGTTGATATAATGCTACAACCAATGGGCTTGGAGATCTTCCGGCGGCAGCACCGCCATTTGTTCCCACGCCATTTGCAACTGAATTACTATAATTTGCATTTACGCCAAATTTAAAATTTGGAGAATAGTTTCTTTCGTAATTAGCACGAAGTGAAATTCTTTTAAAATCTGAAGCAATTATGATTCCGTCTTGCTGAAAATAACCTGCTGAAATTGCGTAACGAGAACGCTCATCTCCACCAGAAAAAGATAATTGATGATTTTGTACAGGAGCTGCAGTTCTAAAAAGAGCATCTTGCCAATCGTAACTTCCGGATGTTTTAAAAGCTTCAATTTGAGCCGCCGAAAAAGAAGGTGCCTGACCAATACTTGCCTGAACATCGTTACGCAAACTTGCCCATTGGCTAGCATTCATTAAATTTAATTTCTTAGAAACATCCTGGAATCCAAAGTAACCTTGATACGAAATATTATCTTGTCCTTTTGTTCCTTTTTTAGTCGTGATAATAACTACACCATTGGCACCACGAGATCCGTAAATAGCAGTTGCAGAGGCATCTTTTAGAACTTCGATAGATTCGATATCGCCAGGATTAATAGTAGATAAAACATTGACAGATGCACCGGCATAAGCAACTCCGGCCGTACTGTTATTATTATCATTATAAATTAATATACCATCAACAACATAAAGGGGTTCGTTACCTGCGGTTATGGAGTTTCCTCCTCTAATTCGAACGCTCGAAGATGCTCCGGGACGACCAGAACTTTGTGTAACTACAACCCCCGGAATCGCACCTCTTAATAAATTATCTGCAGATGAGGTTACTTGTGCTAAATTGGCTTTTGGCACAGAGGCTACAGAGCCTGTAATGTCTTTTCTCTTTTGAGAACCGTACCCAACAACAACCAATTCGTCTAGTTCCTGACGCTCTTCTTTTAGGTTGATTGTAACAGGATTTTTGTTTACAATAACTTCTGCTTTTTTGTAACCTATGTAGGTTACAATTAATGTGTAAGGAAATTTTTGACCAGTTTGAAAATAAAATTTTCCTTCGGCATCCGTTTGAACTCCGTGTGTAGTACCTTTAATAACAACAGATGCTCCTATAATGGGTTGATTTGTAACATCATCAACCACAGTTCCGTCTAGTTTAGATTGTATAAGAGGAGTGGTGTTTTGGGCATTTATTCCGGCCGTGAGTAGCAGGAGAAATAGTAATGAGTATGTTTTTAAATTTTTTTTCATTTCTTTGTACTGGTTTAAGTAATTAACAAGGCGCCTTGAAAGTTGAATTTTCAACTCTCTAATGGTTTTCTTGATTTAGTGATAAATGTTTCTTTAAGCCTCGCCATTTCTGTTGCCGCAGAAATGGCTTTTTTTATTTACAGCAACAACAACTTTGCATCTTTTTCATTTTGGTTTTGTTTTAGTTATTAGTCATTTTTCTTTTTAATTGATAGCTATATTTCAGCGATCCTTTTGAGGCAAATTAATGCGTCAAATAGACTTTTGTAATTTTCAATATTAGATAGTGTGGTTATTTATTTAAATTCGTTTTTTTAGATCGATTCGATGTAAAAGGAGAATCGAATGTAAACGAAAAAATTGCTGAGGTTTAGCAACAGAAGCACATATAACAAAAAGTGTTATGTGTATATTTTTTAGAAGGAATGTAATACGATATGCTTTCGGTTGTTTTCAAAATATATATTCTTTATGGTTTTAAATATTTTTATACTCTACTAATCCTATAGACAAAGTTAATTTTAATATAATAAAAACCAAAAATTTGTTTAACTTTTTTTAAAAGGATCTTAAAGCGAGCATTTTATAAAATATAATATTTATTTCAAGTCACTGTATTTTAATGGTTTATGTTTGTTTTTGTTAATTAAGATGTCGTTAAAAAATGTATTTTAGAGACAATTAAAATGTAGTATTTTATACTTAATTTTCTAATTTTTAAACAATTAGCTTCTTCAAAAAAAGACAAAAAACGTCAGGTTAATTCACTTTTTCAGTTTCAATATGTTTTTCAAAAGGTGTGAAGTAAATTTTTTGTGCTAAGTTTTATAAGATATTAATGTTAGTAAAAGATGCTTTTAAAATTACTATTTCGTAAGAAATTAATAGTAAATGTTTTTAAGTTTTAAGTTTATAATATTGATAGTTAGTTGTTTATGTGTTGTTTTTTTTCTTACATTTAGTCGGTTAAAGTTTTAATACAGGACTCATATAGAAAGTATTGATTAATGACAGCAGTAGAATAAAGGATTTTTTAATTTTTTTAGAAGTTAGAGGTATTCTTACAATGTTGTTCTGTTAAAAACTTTTTTGAGAAAAAAATACGTTGCTTTTTTGATTTTATTAAGTTGATTTTTAGGTGTTTTTTTATTTAAAGACAAGAATGTCCTTTAATATGATATATATCATTTTTTGTAAGAATCTAACAATTTAATTTTGTTTTTTTAATTGAGGAAGTAAGTACTCATTATAATTTAAAATTAAATATTTTAATATTTTTTATATGAGTAATCTATCTCAATCTCACAAAATCTTATTTCTAAACACATTAGCATTTACAATTTGTTTTGCGTGCTGGACACTAAACGGTGTTTTGGTAACGTACCTTGTAGATAAGGGAATTTTTAATTGGACAGTGGTAGAAACTGGTTGGTTACTGGGAATTCCTATTTTATCAGGTTCTGTATTTAGGCTTCCTATTGGTATTTTAACAGATAAATATGGTGGGAAAATTGTATTTTCAATTTTACTTCTACTTTGTTCTGTTCCACTTTTTCTTCTACCGTTTGCAAGCTCATTCTGGAGTTTTGCAGTTTTAAGTTTTTTCTTCGGATTGGTTGGGACAAGTTTTGCTGTTGGAATTGGATATACATCGATTTGGTATCCAAAAAATTGGCAGGGTAGAGCTTTGGGGATTTTCGGAATGGGAAATGCAGGTGCAGCCATTACTACTTTTATTGCACCAACTTTATTAAATAATTTATCAGAGACAGATCCTTTAAATGGATGGAAAATGCTACCCGTTATTTACGCATCTGTCCTGGTGTTAATTGGAATCCTTTTTATTGTTTTTGCTAAAAATAAAACCAATCCCGGAGTTTCAAAAACAATGGGAGAATTAATGTCTCCGCTTAAAAACATTCGTGTTTGGCGTTTTGGAGCATACTACTTTTTAGTCTTCGGTTTTTTTGTTGCCTATTCGCAATGGCTGCTTCCAAACTTTATGAATGTTTATCATACTTCGTTGGTAATGGGCGGAATGTTTGCCACTATGTTTAGTTTACCATCTGGAGTCATTAGAGCTTTTGGAGGTTATCTATCAGATAAATTCGGTGCTAGAAAAGTAATGTATTGGGTATTAGGTTCCTCAATAGTAATTAGTTTTTTACTAATGTTCCCAAAAATGGAAATTTTCACAGCAGGTCCTGGAGTATTATCCAGTACAAATGGTGTGGTTACCGAAATTTCTGCCGATGCAATAGTCGTAAATGGCAAAGAACATAAAATCAATAAAAAAGTAACGTCAGAAGATCATGAAACTGCAATTTTTCCGGTAAAAAATTCTTGGCAGGAAATTGTTGTAAAACAAAATCAGGAAGTAAAAAAGAAAGAACTATTAGCGCAAGGTGTAACTCAAATTAAGTTTAGCGCCAATCTATGGGTTTACCTTGTTTTGGTTATTCTTATTGGTATTTCGTGGGGAATTGGTAAAGCAGCAGTTTACAAACACATTCCGGAATATTTTCCTAATGAAGTTGGTGTTGTTGGTGGAATGGTTGGTCTAATTGGTGGACTAGGAGGATTTTTTGGACCAATTATCTTTGGTTATCTCCTTAATTACACTGGACTTTGGACCAGCTCATGGATATTCATTTTTGTAGTATCAATTCTTTGCATGCTTTGGATGCATCGAACAATTATAAATGCAACCAGAACGAAATTGCCAAATTTCACCAGAGACATAGAATCTCATAATTAAACAAATTAGAAATTAAACAAAACATCATATGAAAACTTGGTTAGACAAATGGGACCCCGAAGATGAAGCATTTTGGAGTTCTACCGGAAGTAAAATTGCATGGAGAACATTAACAATAACAACACTTACTTTAATACTATCATTTGCTTCATGGTTTATGATGAGTGTTATAGCCGTAAAATTGCCGGGATTAGGTTTTCGTTTTACTAAAGATCAACTTTTTTGGCTAACTGCGATTCCTGGACTTGCAGCCGGATTTTTAAGAATTATTCACACTTTTATACTACCAATATTTGGAACAAGACATGTAGTGTCGTTTGCCACACTTATTAAATTAATTCCAGTAATAGGAATTGGTTTTGCCGTTATGGATATCACTACTCCATTTTGGGTATTTGCAGTTTTAGCTTTTACTACAGGTTTTGGTGGAGGCGATTTTTCTTCTTACATGCCAAGTACAAGTTTGTTTTTTCCGAAAAGATTAAAAGGTACAGCTCTTGGAATACAAGCAGGGATAGGAAATTTTGGAGTTTCGGTAGCACAATTTGTTACGCCACTTATTATAAGCGTTAGCATTTTTGGTGCTGCATCAGATTTTACAAGTATTGATCATAAGGAGGCAATAGTGGTTTTTCAAAATGCCAGCATCGAAAAACAAAAAGAGGTTTTTGCTTCTTTAGATCCTGATGTACAAGCTAGAATATTGACCAACGTAAAGGCAACTATTACTGATTCTGTAAGTGCATCCATTAAATCAGAAGATAAAGTACTTCTTTTTGCAGCATTACCCGTAAATGCTAAAGCGAAGGCCATTGCAAATGCAAATCCAAAAATGGCTGAAAAAATATTAAATGAAATCAGTCCTAAAAATACAGCGGTCAAAAATACCGAAATTTATCTGCAGTCGGCTGCTTTTTGGTATGCGCCTTTCCTAATATTATTATCCATTATAAGTTGGTTTTATCTAAGAAGTATTCCGATGAAAGCCTCTATAAAAGAACAAATGGATATTTTCTCCAATAAACATACTTGGTATTGTACCATAACTTATGTAATGACTTTTGGAACATTTGCAGGTTTATCAGCAGCATTTCCATTAATGATTAAGTTTTTGTACGGAGATTTTCCAAACGCGCCAGATCCTTTAGTTTATGCTTTTTACGGTCCATTAATTGGATCTGCAAGTAGAATTGCATTTGGATTTGTAGCAGATAAAGTAGGAGGAGCAATCCTTACCACAATTACCGGTTTAGGAATTTTAGCGGGAGCAATAATCTTGGTAACACAAGGATTGGTTGCACCAACAAGTATGGAGCAATTTCCAATGTTTGTAACAGTAATTTTAGGAATGTTCTTTTTTACAGGAATTGGAAACGCAGGAACTTTTAGACAATACCCAATTATTTTTGCCGAAAATCAGCGTCAGGCAGCAGGAGTTATTGGTTGGACAGCGGCAATTGCAGCATTTGGACCATTTATTTTTTCTAAATTAATTGGAAATAATCTTTCTGCTAATGGTACTGTAAATCAGTTCTTTATTGGTGTTGCTATTTTTACTATATTAGCTACTGGTATCAATTGGTGGTTCTATAATCGTAAAGGTTGTGAGAAACCAAGTTAAGAAGTAATCATTAAATTTTAATTAAGGATGAAAGATAAGACATTTAATACCAAAGCTTTACTTGTCGCAACAGCAGTATCCGCATTAACAATAGTGTTAGTGTTTTACGGCTCCAGACAGCTGCAAAATTTCGATGCAGCCCTTGTAACTTATTTATTCGGAACCATATTTGCTTTTTTTGGAATCGTATATCGCTATACCGTTTGGTTGCAGCGACCACCAACATGGATGTATTTTAAACGAAGCCTTCGATTTTTATTTACCGGAAAGATATTCTCTCACTTATGGTTTTTAGGAAAAGAATCTGTAGAAAACATAGTAGTTCAAAAATTCATTTATCCCAGAAGTAAATACCGTTGGGCAGCCCATTTTTGTATTGCACTAGGATGTATGTCAGCATTTGCAATTACAATCCCGCTAACGTTTGGATGGATTCATTTTACATTGGCGCCAAATTCAATTTCAGTGTATGAAGCTCATTTTTTTGGATTTAAAATGATGGATTTTACCATAGGATCATTTCTTGCATTTTTAATTTTTCATGCCTTAAACTGGTCGTCTTGGTTAGTGATTTTTGGATCAGTTTATTATTTGAGAAGAAGATTAACAAATCCGGGTTTAATTGCAACACAATCTTTTGAAGGAGATTTGTTACCGCTTATTTTATTAATTGCAATATCGGTTACAGGATTATGTCTTACTTATTCCTATCAGTTTATGAAAGGATTTGCATATGATTTCTTGGCCGTAATTCATGCCGTAACAGTTATTATGTTTTTAATATGGATTCCGTTTGGAAAATTCTTTCACATTATACAACGTCCGGCACAAATTGGAGCTCATATTTATAAGCAAGAAGGAATTAAAAAAGGAATGGCAGTTTGTCCGCATACCGGAGAAGAGTTTGCAACAAAACTTCATATTGACGATTTAAAAATTGTAACCAAACAATTAGGATTTGACTTTACCCACGAAGATGGAACTTCACATTTAGATTTGAGCCCCGAAGGAAAAAGATCCCGTTTAGCTCAAGCACACCTAAAAGCAAGATTAGAAAGCGGCGGAAGCTTATTTGGATAAAAAATAAAGTTTTCAGTCTCAGTTTTTCAGTCACAGTAAAAACTTGAAACTTGAAATAGAAGAAACCTGAAACAAAATAAAAAATGGCAAAATTACCCGTATCAACTGAAAAAATTATTGAAGATTTTGGACCACACTTAAACTATGCGCCAAAAGATGGTTACGAAGGTAGAGATGAACCAGATGATGTCGTAAAAACGCACTGTTGTTTTTGCGGGATGCAGTGTGGTATTCAGTTATTGGTAAAAGAAAATAAAGTAGTAGGTTTTGAACCTTGGATGGAATTTCCTTTTAACGAAGGACGATTATGTCCAAAAGGAGTTCAGCGTTATTTACAAAATAATCATCCAGATCGACTTTTGCACCCAATACAAAGAGTAGAAGGAAAAGGTTTCGAAAAAGTTTCTTGGGATGATGCAATGGATAAAACCGTTTCTGAAATAAAAAGAATTCAGGAAAAATATGGTAAACATGCTTTTTCAATGCTATCAGGAGTATCGCTTACCAACGAAAAAAGTTATCTCGTTGGGAAATTTGCGCGTGTAGCATTAAAAACCAGAAATTTAGATTATAACGGAAGACTTTGCATGGTAAGTGCAGGAGCTGGAAATAAAAAAGCTTTTGGATTAGATCGCGCCTCAAACAATTATTCTGATCTGGAATATGCCGAAGTAATCATAGTTACCGGAGCAAATATTAGCGAAACTTTTCCAACCTTAACCCATTGGATTTGGAAAGCCAGAGATCGTGGCGCAAAACTTATCGTGATTGATCCTAGAATGATTCCACTTGCAAGAACAGCCGATATTCATCTAGACGTGAAACCCGGAACCGATTCTGCTTTATATGGCGCAATGCTAAAATATTTGGTAGATCACGATATGTTAGATCATGATTTTATTGATAATTATACATCAGGATTTCAGGAAACAATCGATGCCGTAAAAGATTACACTTTAGAATGGGCAGAAGAAATCACGGGAATTGATAAAAATAAAATTAAAGCTGCCGCTGAGTTATGGGGCAAAGCAAAAACAAGTTTTTTACTTCATGCACGAGGAATCGAACATCACTCTAAAGGTGTTGATAATGTACTAGGTTGTATTAATTTGGTATTGGCAACAGGAAGAATAGGAAGACCGTATTGTGGGTACGGAACCATAACAGGCCAAGGAAACGGACAGGGAGGAAGAGAGCACGGGCATAAATGTGATCAATTACCCGGAAATCGTGATATCGAAAATCCTGAACATAGAAAGTACATATCTGAAGTTTGGGGAATCGATGAAAAAGATATGCCAGGAAAAGGACTAACCGCTTATGAAATTATAGAAGCTATTCATAGCGGAGAGATCAAAGGATTGATTTCCATTTGTTTCAATCCGCTTGTTTCACTACCAAATAACAATTATGTTAGATCAGCGCTTGAAAAGCTGGAGTTCTACGTTTGTATCGATTTCTTTTTGAATGAAACTGCCCGCCATGCCGATATTGTTTTGGCAGGTTCTTTACAAGAAGAGGAAGAAGGAACAACAACTTCGGCAGAAGGTCGCGTTATTAGAATTAGACAAGCAGTTACGCCTCCGGGAGAAGCTAGAACCGATACTTCTATCTTTTTAGAATTGGCCAAAAGATTAGGCGAAGAAGATAAATTTACCTACGAAAATAGTGAAGCTATTTTTAATGAATTGCGTGTAGCCTCAAAAGGAGGAACGGCAGATTATTTTGGAATATCATACAAAAAAGCAGAAGATAATATGGGCGTTTTTTGGCCATGTCCAACAGACGATCATCCGGGAACTCCTAGATTATGGGAAGATAAAAAATTTAAAACCCCAGATGGAAAAGCACATTTTAATCCTGCTCCATACAAGTTGCCGGGCGAAGTTACCGATGATGAATACCCAATAACATTAACAACTGGACGTGTTGTTTCGCAATATTTAAGCGGAACTCAAACACGAAGAATAGGTAAGTTGGTCGATCAGTTTCCTGAACCAATGGTCGAAATTCATCCGGAATTAGCGGCGAAATACGGAATTAAACAACGCGAATTAGTTCGAGTTGCAACTCGAAGAGGAGAAGGAATATTTCCGGCAAATATTGTTGAAACTATTAGAAAAGATACCGTTTTCATACCTTATCATTGGCCTGGAGCCAAATCGGCAAACCAATTAACACCCGGAACTTTAGATCCAATTTCTAAAATCCCGGAGTTTAAAGTTTGTGCCTGTTTATTAGACCCACAAGGGAAAATAGCGCCACCATCAAAAGAATCAGATGCTTATGCAAGTTTATAATCTATAAAAAATGAAACTATGAATTTGACTAATTTTAATAGAAATGAAGAGTTTTTTGTAGATCTGCAACGTTGCATTGGCTGTAAAGCGTGCGAAATGGCGTGTGCAGAATGTGAAACGAATGGTCAAGAATCATTGATAAGCGTAAACTATGTTGAGCGTTCATCAACAATTCAAACAACCGTACAAGTTTGTATGCATTGCGAAGATCCGGTTTGTGCAAACGTATGTCCTGCCGATGCCATTTCGCAAGATGAATTTGGAGTTGTGCATACAGCAAATACCGAAAGATGTATTGGATGTTCAAATTGCGTAATGGCATGTCCGTTTGGTGTTCCAAAAAAGATGGAAGAATATGATTTAATGATGAAATGCACCATGTGTTATGATAGAACAAGTGTAGGTAAAAAACCAATGTGCGCAACAGTTTGCCCAAGTGGAGCACTGTTTTATGGAACAAGGGAGCAAATCGAAGAAATGAGACCAAATAGTTCACCAATAAATACTTTCATTTTTGGTAAAGAAGTAGTGAACACCAAAGTTAATATTATGATGCCAAAAGGCAGTAATGAATTAAGAATATATTAAATCCGGATCCATGTCAAAAGAAGATAATTTAAATGAAAACTGGAAAAAAGATTTTCCAATAAAAAAACAAGAATCAACACAGGTAAGCCGTCGTGATTTTGCCAAATTTTTGACTTTTGTTTCTGGCGGATTAATGGTTGGAAGCGGTTTTGTTGCTGCAAAAGCATATTTTTTACCCAAAGAAGGTGTTCAGGGAGAACATTTTATTTGTAATAAAGACGAAGTTCCTGTGGGCGGAACAAGAGGATTTGTAATTGAAGGCAGTACAATTCCTTATATATTAATACATCTTGAAAGCGGAGATTTTAGAGCTTATGAACAAAAATGTACTCATCTTTCTTGTTCCGTATTTTATAAACCCGGAACAGGAATTATTCATTGTCCGTGTCATGAAGGATCGTTTGATGCAATGACAGGAGATGTAATAGCAGGGCCGCCACCAAGAGCTTTGCCACAATTAGAAGTTTTTTTTAAAGATAATGCCGTTTACGTAAAAGCAATGGCAGAAAATAAAGAAAGCTAGAATAAACTTAAAATCAATTGCTATGAGTACTTTTAGAAGAAGCCAGAATCGGGCCAATCCCAATAAATTGAACAATATACTTTCGACACTTATTTTTATTTTAATTCTAAACGTTAGTATCCAGATTTGGTTATTGTATGCATCGTTAAATAATGCATTAGACAATAATAAAGAAATATTGTTACCAGCTTTTATAGCTTCGGCAGTTTTATTTTTAATTGGTTTTGCTTGGCTGTATTATCTGCCTAGCGGAAATTTCAAAAAGAAATAACCTATAAATCTTATAATTCTCACTTATATCAATTGTAAAAGCTATTTAACCGTTATTTGGGGAAGTAATTAAAGAATTAAGCCTAAATTTATATTCTTTTAAATTTTTAGATTTTTAATAACTAAAACTAAGTATTAATACTTATATTTGTAATAAGTATTTTTCTCTTATATAAAATAGCAACCATGATCCAAGTTGACGAAGCCTTATCGATTATTGCAGAGAATAGCACAAAAATGCCAATTCAAAAAATACAAGTGCATAAAGCGCTGGGGTATATTTTAGCAGAAACGGTTTATTCTCCAATAGCAATGCCACCTTTCCGTCAATCTGCAATGGATGGTTATGCTTTTATTCATAGTGAAAGACACCAATATGATGTTGTAGATATTTCGCAAGCCGGAGATCATTCAAATATTAAACTGAAAGAAAACGAGGCTGTACGTATTTTTACAGGTGCATTTGTTCCTCATAATGCAGACACAGTTGTTATGCAGGAACATGTAATGGCAAACGAAAAATCAATTTTGATTACCAGAATGCCTGCTCAATTTGCTAACGTTCGAAATAAAGGAGAACAAATTGGTCCCGAAGATGTAGCTTTTGAAGCCAATACTTTAATTACACCTGCGGCAATAGGTTTTTTGGCCTGTCTAGGAATTACAGAAATTGAAGTTTTTAAAAAACCAAAAGTTGCCATTTTAGTAACAGGAAACGAATTGGTAAAACCCGGTAAAAAGCTTCCCAAAGGAAAAATTTACGAAAGCAACTCTGTAATGTTACAAGCAGCACTTGAAACTATCGGAATCAAAAAAACGAAAGTTCATAAAGTAAAAGACAATCTTAAAGCAACAAAAAAAGCTTTAAAAGAAATTTTAAAAGAAAATGATATTGTTTTAATTTCTGGCGGAATTTCTGTTGGTGATTACGATTTTGTAAAAGAAGCATTATTAGATAATGGAGTAGAAGAACTCTTTTATAAAATCAACCAAAAACCCGGAAAGCCTATGCTTTTTGGTGCAAAAAATGAAACATTAGTTTTTGCCTTACCCGGAAATCCAGCTTCGTCTCTAACTAATTTTTATGTATATGTATACCCAGCCATTAAAAATAGAATGGGATTTTCTGAAACTCATTTACCAAAAATAGTTCGCAAATTAAATTCAGGATTTACAAATACAACCGGAAAAACATTGTTCTTAAAGGCTTTATATGATGAAACTCACGTAACAATTTTAGACAGTCAAAGTTCGGCAATGTTAAATACGTTTGCGATAGCCAACTGTTTATTAATAGTTCCTTATGATGTAGAAACACTCAAAAAAGGAGGACTCGTTAAATTATTGCCAATTGATTGAAAAAATGCAAAATAGAAAAGACGTGAAAATGATAAAATGCAGTATGTAAATTAAAACATAGAGAAAAATCTGAAACAAAACACATGAATTTATTGAGTTCCGAAAATATTTTATTATTCAGCTTCGCTTTAATTGTGATTGCTTTTTTATACTCAAGCGTTGGTCACGGGGGCGCGTCAGGTTATTTGGCTCTAATGACTATTTTTGCTTTTCCAGTGGCAATCATGAAACCATCGGCTTTGTTATTAAACTTGTTTGTTTCGAGTATTTCGTTTTTCTTTTATTATAGAAAGAATTATTTTAAGCCAAAGTTATTTTATCCGTTTGCAATAGCATCTGTGCCGGCGGCATTTATAGGTGGTTTTGTCACATTGGATAATGCAATTTATAAAATAATTTTAGGAATTGTTCTGGTTTTTGCAGCTTTAAGATTGTTTGGAGTATTTAACTTTAAAGAAAAAGAAGCCGTTCACATAAATTTGCCTTTTGCACTATTAATAGGTTTTGCAATTGGTTTATTATCAGGAATGTTAGGTATTGGAGGAGGGATAATATTAAGCCCGATTTTATTGTTTTTAGGATGGGCTACAGTAAAGGAATCAGCAGCAATTTCGAGTTTGTTCATATTTGTAAATTCATTTGCAGGAATGCTAGGATTCTTTTTAGGAGGAAAAACAATTCCGACAGAAAGTTTTTATCTAGTTCCAATTGCTGTTGTAGGAGGTATTCTGGGCGGATTTTATGGTAGCGGATATTTCTCTAACAAAACTTTAAAAATGGTTTTAGGAGCAGTAATCTTAATGGCAAGCATCAAATTGGTTTTTCCTTAATCAATAAAAATGAGCAAAATAGTACGCTAGGTTTTGCAGAGGGGTTTAAAGAAATAACAAAGTAAATTTAGCAAAGCTTTGTATTTATTCAGTTTTGCGATCTTAATTTAAAAATGCAATATTGATTAAAAAAAACTTAGCGTCGTTTGCGGTAAAATTTTTTCTCATTTCAACTTGAAGCTTGAAACAAAAAACGAATCATGGAAACACTAACAGTATTTATACTTTGTGGAGGAAAAAGCTCCCGAATGCAGTCAGAAAAAGGGTTAGTGCTGTTTCAGGGAAAACCATTTATAGAACATATTATAAAGGCAATTTTGCCAATAACAGAAAATATAAAGTTGATTACGGCAACAAAAGAATACGACTATCTGCCGTATGAGAAAATATCGGATATTGTTTCTGATAAAGGACCGTTGGGCGGAATTTTTACAGCATTAATACATTCTGAAACCCAATTTAATTTGATTTTGAGTTGTGATATTCCGTTGATTTCTACAGGATTACTATCAGATTTAATATCAAAACATAATGAAGAGGCCGAAATTACCATTTTTGCTTCCGAAAGCAGAATGCATCCATTAATTGGAATATATTCTAAAAAAGTATTGCCTGTTATCAAAAGCGCAATTGATAACAATGATTTAAAAATGATGAATTTGATTGCCAATGTTCCGCATCAAATCATCAAAATTGAAGAAAGTGACAACTTTCATTTAACCAATGTTAATTCGACTGACGAATTAAACGACCTGAATATCAATTTAAGTTAAAAGTTATGCGAAACTCTAAAACACCCAAATTAACAATTGTAGGCGCAGGTCCTGGTGATGTTGAATTAATTACGATGAAAGCTATAAAAGCTTTAAAAAGTGCAGATGTGGTATTGTATGATGCTTTGGTTAACGAAGAATTATTAGAATATGCATCAAATGCAGAAATTGTTTTTGTTGGAAAACGATTGGGTTGTCATGCTTACACGCAAGATCAGATTAACGATTTGATTGTTTCGATGGCAAAAAGTCACGGGCATGTAGTACGTTTAAAAGGCGGTGATCCGTTTATTTTTGGAAGAGGAAGTGAAGAAATCGAGTTTGCAGAAGAATTTGGAATTGAAACGGCTATTGTTCCCGGAATTTCATCAGCTTTGGGTGTTCCTGCTTCAGTTGGGATTAGCTTAACACAAAGAAAAGTTGCCGAAAGTTTTTGGGTCATTACAGGAACAACCTCAGATCATAAATTGTCAAAAGATATTCATTTGGCTTCAAAATCTGCTGCAACAGTAGTTATTTTGATGGGAATGCATAAGTTAAATGAAATAATTGCTATTTATCAGGAAAACAGAAACGACGATTTGCCAATTGCCATTATTCAAAACGGAACAAAAAATTCCGAACAAAAAGTGATTGGAACTATTAATACAATCACTAAATTAGTATTGGAAAAAAACATATCATCGCCCGCTATTATTGTGATTGGCGAGGTAGTTAGAAATACTTCAAGCTGGATTTCGTATTTTCAGGAACACTTTGAAGATGAATTCATTTTTCAGAATTTAAATTTATAAAAATGATTGAGGTTAAATATTTTGGAGCGATTGCCGAAAGGACAAAATGTGAGTTCGAAAAAATGTCTTTTTCTGAAGTATCACTGCAAAAACTATTGCAGGATTTAAACGAAAAATACCAATTTGAATCGCTTACTTTTAGCATTGCCATAAACCAAAAAATAGTTTCAAAAACAACAAATTACACTTTGCAGACAAGCGATGTTGTGGCTTTATTGCCACCATTTGCTGGAGGATAAAATATGGATGCAGCAAAACGATATAACAGACAAACGATTCTACCTGAAATAGGAGAAGAAGGTCAGTATAAACTATCAAAAGCTAAAGTTTTGGTTATTGGTGCCGGAGGTTTGGCTGCCGCAATTTTGCCGTATTTGGCTGCGGCAGGAGTTGGCGAAATTGGAATTGTTGATCATGATGTTATTGAAATTTCGAATTTACAAAGACAAGTAATTTATAAAGCATCGGCTGTAGGGAAATCAAAAGTTCAGGAAGCTAAATTGATGATTTCAGAATTGAATCCTTTGGTAAAAGTCAATGCATTTGCGGAGAAATTATCTGGAAAAAATGCCGTTTCATTATTCGGAAAATATGATATTATTGTTGATGCAACAGATAATATTTCGATTAAATATTTAATAAATGATGCTTGTTTGGTAACGAATAAACCAATAGTTTACGGATCAATTTTTAGATTTCAAGGGCAAGTTTCGGTTTTTAATTATCAAAATGGACCAACTTACAGATGTATATATCCAGACGAAAATAACAACACATTAAACTGTGAAGATGCTGGCGTAATTGGAATTTCGGTTGGAATTATTGGAATGTTTCAAGCTAATGAAGTCCTAAAAATGATTCTCGGAATTGGAGAAGTTTTAAGCGGTAAAATATTAGTGTATAATATTCTGAACAACGAACAGCAGAAATATGATTTCGATAAAAGTGATTTTCAATTAGTAAATAGAGAATCATTCGAAAAAAAATATAATAAATCTGAAGTTGAAGAAATAAATTTTCAATCCATTTTGGAGGAAATAAATAATGATGAGGTTTTATTTCTAGACGTTAGGAATAATGGCGAATTACCAAAAATGAGTTTGAAAAATCAAATCCAGATTCCTTTGTCGACTTTAGAAAATGAGATTGAAAAACTGGATAAAAATCAGATAATTTACGTTTTTTGTCAATCCGGAATTCGAAGTGAAATTGCTGTAGAATTGCTTCAGAAACATCAATTTAAAAATGTAAAAAGTATTGTTGGTGGAGTTTTGTCAATGAAACAATTAATAAAAAAAATAAAACTATAATATTGGTTTAGCGAGATAATATTCATTTATGATAGAAAAGAGGATTTGGTTTTTAAATAAAATAAAAGGTTATGGTTGTATTGGCTTATTTTTTCTACCATTTGTACTAGTTGGTATTTGGACTTTATTTTACAGTTTAATTAATATTTACAATTCTCAAAGAACAGAATATTGGACTAAAGTTCCTGCAACTATTGAGCATGTTGAGTTAGAATATGATTCTGATAGTGATGGAGGAGGTACATATGAAGTGCATATTGGTTATAAATATATAATTAATGACAAACAATATTTTGGAAATAAAATTGCCTATGGATATGGAGGTAATAATACAGAAGACCATTCTGCTCTCTTTAATAAATTAGAAAATTCTAACAAAATTGCTGTGTTTGTTAATCCTAAGGATAATTCTAATGTAATAATAATTAAAGGTATTAATAATTCTATTATAGGACTTTTAATATTTTCAATAATGTGGAATTCGTTGCTTTCAATTTTTATTATTCCCTTATTTCTCAAAGAGGATTCTAAATTTAGTTTTAAGCATATATCAATTTCGGTTATTACAATATGGATTATTGGCATTTCTTTATTAGTTTCGGATAGTATTAAAATTCCGTTTGAAGATAAAATTGAAGTTATTGAAAGCAAGAAGTTAATTGAAGCAGCTCGTTAGCTTAAAATGTTTAAATCATACAAAAAATGAGTAAAAATGTATTTGTAGAAGGACCAATTGCTCCTGAATTTATTGCAGAGTCAATTGCCAAGCATCAGTCGAAACATACGATTGGCGCGCATAATATTTTTCTTGGGCAAGTTCGTGCCGATGTAATTCACGATAATACCGTTGTTGCGATCGATTATTCGGCTTACACTGATATGGCAAACGAAGCCTTGCATACCATTCGAGAAAAAGCTTTTGCTAAATTCGATTTAACCTGCATGCATATTTACCACAGTTTGGGCGTTGTAAAAGCAGGCGAAATTTGTTTGTTTGTCTTTGTTTCGGCAACACGTCGCAAACAAGTTTATCAAGCGACTGAAGCGATTGTAAACTGGATAAAAACCGATGTGCCGATTTTTGGTAAAGAGATATTTGAAAACGATACATTCACCTGGAAACAAAATACCTAAGGAAATAAAATGGTAGATATTACGCATAAAATAAGCACATTAAGAAAAGCTACTGCAACAGCAATTGTAAAAGTTAGTAAACTGGAAACAATCGATGCAGTAGAGAAAAATCTTGTGCCAAAAGGAAATGTATTAGAAATGGCAAAAACGGCAGGATTATTTGCGGTAAAAAATACCCATTTATCCATTCCGGATTGTCATCCTATTCCCATTGAATTTACATCTGTAGAATATAAAATTGAAGGTTTAGAGATTCAAATTATCTTTAATGTAAAAACCGTTTACAAAACCGGAGTTGAGGTTGAAGCCATGCACGGCGCATCAATCGTAGCATTGACAATGTACGACATGTTAAAACCAATTGACAAAGAAATCGAAATTTCGACCATCAAATTAATAAACAAAGAAGGCGGAAAATCGTCTTTCAAAAATAAATTTCCAAACGTTATAAAAGCAGCGGTTTTTGTTTGTTCTGATTCTATTTTTGCGGGCGACAAAGAAGATCGTTCCGGAAAAGCTATTGTAGAAAAACTAGATTCTTATGGAGTCGAAACTTCTCATTACGAAATCATTCCAGACGAATTTGATATTATTCAGGAAAAAACAAAAGCTTTCGCAGATGAACATCAGTTGGTGATTTTTACTGGCGGGACTGGATTATCTCCAAGAGATGTAACTCCAGAAGCGCTATCACCAATTTTAGAAAGCAGAATCCCGGGAATCGAAGAAGCAATTCGCAGTTACGGACAACAAAGAATGCCATATGCAATGCTTTCCAGAAGTGTTGCGGGAACTTTGGGTAAAAGTTTAGTTTTGGCTTTGCCAGGTTCAACAAACGGAGTTAAAGAATCGATGGATGCTGTTTTTCCGCATGTAATGCACGTTTTTCATATTTTAAAAGGAAAAAATCATGACAGCCTCTAATACTATTTTAACGGATGGTTTTGGGCGCAAACACAATTATTTGCGCATTTCGTTGTTGGAAAAATGCAATCTGCGTTGTACGTATTGCATGCCGGCTGACGGAATCGCTCTTTCTCCAAAAGCCAATTTAATGTCGGCTGATGAGATTTTTTCTATTGCCCAAACTTTCGTGAAAAAGGGTATTGATAAAATAAGATTAACGGGCGGGGAACCGCTTTTAAGAAAAGATTTTCCAGAGATAGTATCTAAATTATCGCGGTTAGATGTATCACTTTCTATAACGACAAACGGAATTTTGATTGACCGGCATATTGATGTTTTAAAGCAATTTAAAATCAAAAAAATCAATTTGAGTCTAGATACTTTGATTTCGTCTAAATTTCACACTATAACGCTTCGTAATCAGTTTGAGAAAGTAATTGATAACTTGCATTTACTTTTAAATAATGATTTTCAGGTAAAAGTAAATGTCGTTTTAATGAAAGGTTTTAATGATAACGAAGTTATCGATTTTGTAAAACTCACCCAGTTTCTACCAATTTCAGTTCGTTTTATTGAGTTTATGCCTTTTGCTGGAAACGAGTGGGACAGAAGTAAAATGGTTTCTCAAAGCGAGATTTTGTCTCTTGTCGGGAATAACTTTGCCGAAAATGAAATTGTAAAATTTGAAGACGAAAAAAACTTCACTTCGAGAAACTATAAAATAAAAAATTTTCAAGGCGATTTCGGAATTATAAGTTCTATAACTAATCCGTTTTGTGACAGTTGCAACAGAATCCGCTTGACGGCAAACGGTAAAATTAAAAACTGTCTTTTCTCCAATTCCGAAACAGATTTACTTACACCTTTCAGAAACGGTGAATCAATAATAAACTTAATTTCAGAAGCTATTTTAAATAAAAAGAAAGTTAGAGCAGGAATGGTTTCTATTGAGGAAATGGATGATCCGACATTACATTTTGATAATCGCAGTATGATTGCGATTGGGGGATAAGTTTATAAATTTCCGCAATCTTGTCATTTCGAGGAACAAGAAATCACGCTCGTAAGACTAGAGAAATTGTTAATCTTCTTTGTAGAGTTTCTAGTGCGATTTCTCGTTCCTCGAAATGACAAACTAGAAGATAAATATGGAGCCAAAAAAAAAGGTTCAACTTTTTGAAGTCAAACCTTTCTTAAATATTATTTTTTCTTTTTAGCCTTAGATTTTTTCTGAGACTTTGCCTTTTTCTTGGCTATTTTTTTAGCTTTAGCTTTATCTTTTGCCTTTTTAGCTTTTTCTTTTTTCTTTGCTTTGGCTTTTTGTTTAGCTTTTTTAGCTTTTTCTTTCTTTTTGTCGTTCTTAGCTTTCTCTTTTTTCTTAGCTAATTTCTTTTTGTCTTTGTCTTTGTCTTTCACTTTTTTCTTCTTTTTATCAGCAGATTTGCCTTTTGTTGATTCTTCTTTTAATTTTATTTCAGTTGGCTTTTCTTCTTTTGGTTCTAAAATTTCCTTTGCAATTTCAGGTTTTATAGTTGGCGTAGCTACTTTTACAGGAGCGCTTTTTGCTACTGGTTTCGGCGCAATTGTTGGTTTAGCTGGAGCTTTTGGTGCAGCAGTTGTAGCTGCTTTTGTAACAGGTTTTGCTGGTGCTTTTGGTGTTGTAGATTTCGCAGCTGTTGATGCAGCCGGTTTTGCAGTGGTAGTAGTTTTAATTGGTGCTGTTTTACGAACGGGTGCTTTTGCAGGAGTAATTGCAGGTTTTGCACTCTCGGTAACAGGTTGCGTAATTTCTGGTTTTGGAGAATCGATTTTCTCAGGATTCGTATCTGTGGCTTTGTTTTCCATATAATAAATTTGCTTTTAGATGAGTATATTGTTAACAATGTAACTAAATTGTTAATTTACAGTTAAGTAAATATAATCAATAAACAAATGCGCCAATGTTAAGTTTTTCTATAATTTTAAATCATAAAATATTGAATATTAGCTTTTTGTTGTTTTGTTAGGTTTCAAAAAACAAAATCTCTTAACAATTCTACTTAAGAAAATTGAGGAAATACAGTATTAAAAAAAATTGTGGAAGATTACTTCACTAAATAGGTTTGTTTTAATTTGTATTCAGTGAAGTATGTTTAAAAAGACTAATCATATCTAAGATAAATATAAAGCTTTGCTTAGTTTTTTATGATCTCTAATACCCTGAATGTATTCTTTGGTGCTTCGCATAATGAACAGCAATAATCTTCGCCCAAATCTGTAAATAGAATACCTTTTGGAATTCCTTGGGTTTCGTCTCCGTATTCAGAATTGTATAATGTTAAACATTCCTGACATTGGTAAATATCTAATTTTGGTTTTTCTTTTTTCTGTAAGCTTTCATTTGTTTCGGGAACTGAATTTCCTAGTTCGTCAAAATATTTTCGGCTCAATTCTATTAAAATTGTTGGCAATTCGAGTTTGTCAATATCTTGCGAATGCACCAGATATTCTCTTGTATTTGGATCAAAATTTTTAGCAAATAAAACATTGTAAGTATCTCGAATTTTAATGGACTCTAAAGCTGGTGGTAACTCATTTTTTTCGACAACAATCGAAGTAAAATAATGACCATCACGATTGTATTCGGATATTCCAAAAGTTAAACCGTATGTGCTAATATCAAATTGGTCGAGTGTGCGAACCAAAAAAGTTTTAAGGTTTAAAGCCCATTCCATTGCAACAGGTAAATGCCAGTTTAATTCAAGTAAAGAATGGCGAACGTTGATTCCTCTTTTACCCAGGAATTTCTCCCATTCCAGTTTTCGGTCTTTTGGAATTCCTTTTATTATAAAAGATTTCCAAGGTGTAATGCAGATTTTTCCAATTTTGCAATCAAAACACAAGTCGCACATTTCCTTTAGAAAATCGAGATTGTATAAGTTATTTCTCCAATACAAACCAAGCCAATACTGATCAATTCCCATTCTATTCATACCTTCATAATAAGGAAAAGGATAAAACGGAATATTCAAAGGTTTATCAATTGTTCTGTTATTGGTTTCTAATGCATCACTAACCAAGCTAAAAAGCATATCGATTCCCATCGATTCTTCGGCTACAATTTTTTCGATTTCATAGTAAAAAGTTGCAATATCCCAACTGTAGATCAGGATTGGATACATTTCCATTCGTTCCCATTTTGGCAAACGGATGTATAAATACCAATAATCTTCGTGCTCTGAAGCTATAAAATTGAGATGTCCTGTAAATAACGGAACCAATTGTTGTTTTGGATCGGTTATGTTTACTTTGAGTTTTGGCTGTTCTTTAAATTGCTCTAAAATGTATAAAAATTTATTGCCTGTAAGCCAATTAGTATTTCTGAAAATATCTGTAGAAACATAGGAAGAAACAATATTATTGCCACTTTTTTGGTCTGGAAAAACAAAATGATGTTTGCCTACTTTTTCTTTATCTAAGGATTTAAATCCGTTAGGAAAAATAATATCCTGTCTTGAACCAAATGAAATTGAATCTAAACCCTGATTCATTGCCATATTGACTACTTCTCGCAATTCTCCCGGCGAAATAACGCCTCCTTTTACTATAAGTCTTGTTAGTTCCATTTTTTTCTTAGTTTTCAGTTTTCAGTTTCAGTTTTCAGTCTCAGTTTTCAGTCGCGGTTTTCAGTCTCGGTTTCCAGTCTCAGTTTTTAATTTTGGTTTACTTTATTAGTATTACTGTCAACTGAATACTGTAAACTGCGACTGAAAACTGCGACTGAAAACTGTCAACTGCGACTGTCAACTGCGATTAAAAACTATTTACATTTAGCAAGTATCTCTTTTACTTCGGTTTTACAGCTTCCGCAGCCCAATCCTGCACCTGTATTTTTGCATAAATCTGTAAAATTAGTGATGCCACCTTTTATGGTTTCTTCTATATTTCCTGCTCCAACCTGACTACAGGAACAAACTAATTTTCCTAAAACAGGTTTAGCATTTGAGCTTCCGCGAAGCAATGTATTTCGTTTGTCAGATAATTCGATTTTACTTTCGATCATCGTTTTAAATTCAGCAAACTCATTTTTATCACCCATTAAAATTGCGCCAACAAGCAAATCGTCTTTTACAATGCACTTCTTGTAATAGCGTTTTTTTAAATCTGCAAAAATAATTTCTTCATACGAATCGTCATTTTCAGGAATGGTTAAATCTCCAATACTGCAAAGGTTGATGTCTTCTAGTTTTAAAATATTCATTAAGATCGAACCTTTGTAAAAACTGCTAATATCGCCCGCTAAAAAGTTGGCTAGAATATCTGCTTGTTCTTCGGCTGCCGATGTGATTCCAAATAATTTATTATTGAATTCGGCAATTTCTCCAATCGCATAAATATCAGGATTTGATGATTGTAAATACTGATTTACTTTAACGCCACGACCGCAGGCAAGACAAGTTTCTCGTGCAATTTCGATATTCGGAATTGTTCCAATAGTATAAACAATTGCATTTGCAGTAATAATTCGGCCGCTTTTTAAAGCGATTTCTATTTCGTTTTCATTATCCGTTTCAAAAACCGTACTGACTTCATTATCAAAATAAATCTGAATATCACGAAGCTGAACTTCTTCGGCCAATAATTTACTTGAAATTCGGTCCAATTGGCGTTCCATCAAACGAGATGCACGCTGAATTATAGTTGTTTTTACTTTTTTATGTTTTAAAGCCGCTGCTAATTCTAAACCTAATAAACCACCGCCAATAATTACAACATGTTGCTCTTCGGGCGGTAAATTTGTGCTGTCAAGATGTTTTTTTAAACGATCGGCATCTTCTTTTCTTCGTACGGTAAAACGACCCGGCAGATGTAGTTGAGCATTTTCTGGTACAAAAGGGCGGCTCCCGGTTGCAAGAATCAAAGAATCGAACGTATGGGTTTCGCCCAGACTATCTGTAATTGTTTTTTGTCCAGCATTTATTTTATCAATTGCAACGCCGGCTTTCATGGTAATATTTAGTTTGTTTAGAGCTTCGCCATCTTTTACTTTTAACAATTGTTCCCAAGTAAATTCGCCAGTCATATATTCCGGAAGCAACACACGATTGTAAAACGGATTTACTTCATTCGAGAAAACAATAATTTCATCGGTTTGATTGAATTCGCGATAGTTTTGTATAAATCTGAAAGAAGCTGCTCCGGCACCAACTATGGCAATTTTTTGGAAAGGTTTTATATATTTAGAAATAGTGACTGTTGTATATTTAAAATCAGGTTCTTTTGAAATGGGATCGACAACTGTATTGGTCAAATTATTAGTTCGGTTCAGATCATTTTCGAGTTGTTTTCCCCAATGCATGGGCAGAAAAACTACTTTTTCTTTGATCGAATCTGTTACTTTTGCTTTTACTCGAACTTCTCCATTTTTACTGGAAACAACAATAATATCACCATTTTTTATATCGTTTTTAAAAGCATCAATTGGATTAATTTCTAAAACCGGACTTGGCGTATGTGTCATTAATCTGGAGACTTTTCCGGTTTTTGTCATCGTATGCCATTGATCGCGAACTCTTCCTGTTGTTAGAATAAACGGATATTTAGGACTTGGTTGTTCTGATGTGTTTTCAATAGAAGTGGGAATATTAAAAATCGCTTTTTGGGATGGCGTATAGAATTTTTTATCCGTAAAAAGGCGAGGCGTTCCAGGATGTCCATAATCTGGAACCGGCCATTGAAAAGTGCCTTCGGTTTTTAAACGATGATAGTTTAAAAATGATATATCTATGTTCGTGTTTTTGGTAAGTGCGCAATGTTCTTTATAAATTTCTTCGGCGCCATTAAAATCAAATCCATAGAAATTCATTTTTTTAGCAAAGCGAATCAAGATTTCGATATCTGGCAGCGCTTCTCCAGGCGGATTAATTCCTTTTGGTAAATAAGAAATGCGTCGCTCAGAGTTGGTCATTGTGCCTTCTTTTTCTAGCCAACCTGCGGCTGGCAATAATAAATCGGCATATTTTGACGTATCTGCATTA
>Ga0302173_10000303_pt1 | contig 26623 bp, 19 predicted proteins | sample I_Fen_N3_1_FD_198785 | JGI IMG/M metagenome (GOLD analysis project Ga0302173, IMG submission 198785) | Peat permafrost microbial communities from Stordalen Mire near Abisko, Sweden - I_Fen_N3_1 | ecosystem: Environmental > Terrestrial > Soil > Wetlands > Permafrost | place: Sweden: Abisko... | reverse complement strand
GGATTAAATATTATTGCAACCTCGACAATTGATGAATTTTCGAAAAGAATCGAAAAAGAGCAAGGTTTATCCGGAATGTTTGAAATTGTCAAACTAGAAGAATCTGATGATGAAACTTTGTTCCGAATGATTCGTGAATCGATTAAAACCTATCAGGATCATCATAAAATACAAATTGATGATGAAACTATTTCTGAATCTATTCGATTATCGAGAAGATATTTAAAAGAAAAAAGTTTACCGGAATCAGCCATTAATCTGATTGATCATACCATGTCAGTTTTAAAAACTTCTGGAGAAACTTTTCTAAAAGAAAAACAATCGATTCTAGACAAACTAGATCTTTTAAAAAGCAATGAGAGTAATTTACCTGAAGAACAATTAATTAAGGAATGTAATTGGTTCTTGATTGATCTAATAAATAAAACAACATTTTTAATAGATGTTAATGAAGAAGATCAGAAGATTACATTTGAAACATCAGAATCAATTCTAAATCATATCGAAGGTTTGATTAATACCCTTGAAGAAAAAGCACTCGATAAACGCTCGCATATCGAAGCTTTTGATTTGTCGCTGATTATTGCTAAAAAAACTGGGATTCCAGCCGGAAAACTTAAAGAAGAAGAAAAACAAAAACTAAATTCTATTGAAGAAGTTTTAAACCAAAGAGTAATTGGTCAGGATCATTGCATTGCAACTGTCGCAGGATCTATTTTAGAATCCAGATCAGGCTTAAGTAAAGCCGGACAACCTATTGCTTCATTCTTTTTTCTTGGGCCAACGGGAACAGGAAAAACAGAATTAGCCAAATCTCTAGCTGAATTTTTATTTCAGGATGAAAATGCTATTATTCGATTTGATATGTCTGAGTTTAAAGAAGAACATTCGGCTGCGCTGCTTTACGGCGCGCCTCCGGGATATGTTGGTTACGAAGAAGGTGGATTATTAGTCAATAAGATTAGACAAAAACCTTATTCTATCGTTTTGTTTGATGAAATAGAAAAAGCGCATCCTTCGGTTTTTGATGTTTTTTTACAAATTATGGACGAAGGAAAACTCCACGACCGTTTAGGAAAAGAGGGTGATTTCTCGAATGCAATTATTCTTTTTACCTCAAATATTGGATCAGATCATATTGTTGAAAAATTCAACAACGGACAAATTCCAACTTCGAGTTCTTTAATGGAAATTATGGAAAATTATTTCCGACCTGAATTTTTAGGACGTTTGACTGAAATTGTTCCTTTTGCTCCAATAAGTAAAGAAAATGCGTTGAAAATATTCGAAATTCATCTTAAAAAAGAGTTTATGGATTTATTGAAAAACATCAACATTAAAGTTGAAATCCCAATGGAAGCGAAACTTTATCTTGCCGAAAATGGTTATAATGCTAAATATGGCGCAAGACCAATAAAAAGTATTATTAGAAGTCACTTAAGAAGACCTTTGGCAAAAAAAATAATTGCTGGTGAAGTAAAAGACGGAGATACAATTTCTGTTGTTATCGAAAACAATGAAGTAAAATGGATTAAACACGAAGTTCTTTCTACTTTAGAAAACTAGACTTCAAACAACTTATAAAAAAAACGCTAAGATCGATTTCTTAGCGTTTTCATTTTTATTCTAAAACCAAACCTATTTGGCCATCATCGTCTAATTCTGTTTCAACCGAATCATCGTCTGATAATTCAGGTTTTTCCGGAACTTCTTCAACAGGCTCTTCATAAGGAAGTGGTTCTAATAAATTAACTTGTTTAAGCTTATCTGCTGTTAATTGATTTCCTAATGCTTTGAAACCTTTTACAGCTATAAAATCTTCAACATCAATATGTAAATCTTCTTTTTGAACTCCTTTTACTTTTGCAAAAACCAATTGCGCCAACGGACGATAATCAGTGGATACAATTTCTAATTGTGAGTTGGGATGATCTGTAATAAAACTTTCTTCTTTTCCTTCATTTTCTACAAGAAAACGTTTCAAGAAATAACGTTCTTTTTCTCCATCATAATAAATAGCCGAAATTGGTTTTTTAGGCTTCCATTTCTCTAAAATAATCATATCTTCCTCAAAATGAGTAGATAATTCTGGAATAATAACCTTAATTTTTCCACTTTGACTGATGATCAAAATTTTATCGCTTGGTTTAAATTCACCCAATAATTCACCTCTTGCATCAACATTTAAACGTTTTACGGTATCATCAAACCAAACTTTTCTTGGTAATAAAGTCGAAATTCCTTTTTCTTTCAATTCAATTTTCTTGATTGGATATTTGGTTACCAAATTTCCTTTTGACGCACGACCTTTAATAGCCAGCTTAGCAAAATCAATATCGAATTTTAGTTTTTTAATCGTTCCTATCTGACGGAGTAAAATCGTAACAACCTCGGCTTCTCCATTCGGGTTATGTGAAAAATACACGACCTGCGAACCATTTGTTCCGTTTGTTAAATCGTAGGCTTTATCACGTGTTACACCGCTAACATTAAAACGTTTGATGTATGAAGGACCTGATTTTCCATCGCGGTACATCATGTTGTAAATCGTACGCTTATCGCTCTTATCAAAAACGGCAACGTGTATAATATCTTTTCCTATAAAGGTTTTAGAATCGACTTTTGTAATCATCAATGTTCCATCGCGCAAAAACACAATAACATCATCAATGTCTGAACAATCTCCTACATATTCGTCTTTCTTCAAGCTCGTTCCTACGAAACCTTCTTCGCGGTTTACATATAGTTTTGTGTTACGTAAAACTACTTTCGTTGCCTCAACATTATCAAAAACACGAAGTTCTGTTTGGCGCTCGCGCCCTTTTCCATATTTCTCTTTTAATTTCGCGAAATAAGCAATCGCAAAATCGGTTAGATTTTCTAAATGATGCTCTACCTCTTTCATTTCGTCTTCTAACTTCGAGATAAAATCATCGGCTTTATCAGAGTCAAAACGAGTAATACGAATCATCGGAATTTGAGTCAAACGCTGTAAATCATCATCGTTGATATCTCTAACAAATGATTTTTTGAAAGGCTCAAAACGATCGTATAAATATTTGTAAAGTGATTCTCTATCTGAATATAGTTTGAAATCAATGTACATTTCTTCACGAATGAAGATTTTTTCTAAAGTAGAAAAATGCCATTTATTTTTTAATTCTTCCAGCTGAATTTCTAATTCCTGACGAAGTAAATCCTGAGTTCTATGTGTCGAAATTTTCAACATTTCAGAAACTCCTATAAACAACGGTTTATTATCTTCGATAACGCAACCTAAAGGTGCAACAGATGTTTCGCAAGCTGTAAAAGCAAACAAAGCATCAATTGTTTTATCTGGCGAAACACCCGGAAAAAGATGAATTAAAATCTCAACATCAGCAGCTGTATTGTCTTCGATTTTCTTGATTTTGATTTTACCTTTTTCATTGGCTTTCAAAATACTGTCAATCAAAGTCGTGGTATTGGTCGAAAACGGTATTTGCGTAATCACTAACGTATTCTTGTCTAATTGGGCAATTTTAGCACGCACACGCACACGTCCGCCACGAAGTCCATCATGATAATTTGACACATCGGCAATACCTTGTGTCATAAAATCTGGATATAATGTAAAAGGTTTTCCTTTTAAAATTTTGATAGAAGCATCAATTAACTCATTGAAGTTATGAGGCAAAACTTTAGTCGAAAGACCAACTGCAATACCCTCTGCTCCTTGTGCCAAAAGTAGCGGAAACTTTACTGGAAGATTGTTTGGTTCTGCACGACGACCATCATATGAAACGCCCCAATCTGTAATTTTTGGAGAATATAAAACCTCCAAAGCAAATTTCGATAAACGTGCTTCAATATAACGCGAAGCTGCTGCTCCATCGCCTGTTAATATATTTCCCCAGTTTCCCTGGCAATCTATCAATAAATCTTTTTGACCAATTTGTACCATAGCATCACCAATACTCGCATCTCCGTGTGGGTGATACTGCATGGTGTGACCTACAACATTGGCAACTTTATTATAACGACCATCATCCAATTCTTTCAATGAGTGCATAATACGACGCTGAACGGGTTTAAAACCATCTTCGATCGCTGGAACTGCACGTTCTAAAATTACGTACGAAGCATAATCTAAGAACCAGTCTTTGTACATTCCGGTTACTTTCGTAATCGTATCCTGACCATCTTCTTCGCTATTCTCGTAAAAATGCTGACCTTCAAAATGTTTAGCATCTACGTTAATAATTTCATCTTCTTCTCCATCTTGATTATCATCAATCTGGTTTTCGTCTGAATTATTCTCGTCGTCGTTTGGAATTATGTTATCGTCTTCTTCGTCTTTCATATATTTTGTTCAGTATAACTACTAAAAAATCTTCTATAATTCTTCTTCTTTATTTCTCTTAAACCTCAGCTTCAACCGCATCCAACTCCACTTTCAAATTCTTGATAATGAACTCTTGTCTGTCTGGAGTATTTTTCCCCATGTAGAAAGACAATAATTGCTCTATCGAAGTATTTTTATCCATCATAATTGGGTCAAGTCGAATGGTTTCTCCAATGAAATTCTTGAACTCATCTGGCGAAATCTCTCCTAAACCTTTAAATCGGGTGATTTCTGGTTTTGGTTTTAATTTTTCGATGGCATCTTTTCTTTCTTCATCAGAATAACAATAGATGGTTTCTTTTTTATTACGAACCCTAAAGAGTGGTGTTTGTAAAATATACAAATGTCCTTCTTTGATTAATTCTGGGAAAAATTGTAAAAAGAACGTAATCAATAACAAGCGAATGTGCATACCATCGACATCGGCATCGGTTGCGATTACGATATTATTGTAACGCAATTTTTCTAATCCGTCTTCGATATCTAGTGCCGCTTGCAGTAAATTGAATTCCTCATTTTCGTACACAATCTTTTTACTCATTCCGTATGAGTTCAAAGGTTTACCACGTAAACTGAAAACGGCTTGTGTATTTACGTCACGCGACTTTGTAATCGATCCGGAAGCCGAATCTCCCTCGGTAATAAAAAGTGTACTTTCTAAGTTTCTTGGGTTTTTGGTATCTGGAAGATGTGCGCGGCAATCTCTTAATTTTTTATTATGAAGATTGGCTTTTTTAGCACGATCGGTAGCTAGTTTTCTAATTCCTGATAATTCTTTACGCTCTCTTTCTGCCTGCAATATTTTACGCAATAAAGCATCGGCCGTTGGAGGATTTTTATGTAGATAATTATCTAATTTATTTTTTACAAAATCGTTTACAAACGTACGTACAGAAACTGGAGTTGTTCCATCATCAGAACCCATATCAGTAGAACCTAATTTGGTTTTGGTCTGAGACTCAAAAACCGGCTCCATTACTTTAATACTAATTGCACTTACAATCGATTTACGAACATCTGATGCTTCAAAGTTTTTATTGTAAAACTCACGAATGGTTTTTACAATTGCTTCTCTATAAGCCGCTAAGTGCGTTCCTCCTTGTGTTGTATTTTGTCCGTTGACAAAAGAGTGATATTCTTCGCTATATTGCGTTTTACTGTGCGTTAAAGCGATCTCGATATCATGATCTTTTAAATGAATAATTGGATATTCAAGATCTTCTGCATTTATGGTTTCTTCTAATAAATCACGAAGTCCATTTTCTGAATAATATTTTTCGCCGTTAAAAATGATTGTCAAACCATTGTTTAGGTAACAATAGTTTTTGACCATTTTAATTACGTATTCCATACGGAATTTGTAATTTTTAAAAATCGTTTCATCTGGCGTGAAGGTTACTTTTGTTCCTTTTCGCTTTGTTGTATCAATTATATCTTCTTCAAGAACCAGATTTCCTGCCGAAAATTCTGCTCCTTTTTGTTTATCATCACGAACTGATTCTACACGGAAATAATTTGAAAGTGCATTTACCGCTTTTGTTCCGACACCATTTAAACCAACTGATTTCTGGAAAGCTTTAGAATCGTACTTTCCACCCGTATTCATTTTCGAAACTACATCGACCACTTTTCCTAACGGAATTCCACGTCCGTAATCACGAACAGAAACTGTTTTGTCTTTGATTGTTACCTCAATAGTTTTTCCGGAGCCCATTACAAACTCATCGATACAGTTATCTAAAACCTCTTTTAGAAGAATATAAATACCATCATCCGGTGAAGATCCATCTCCCAATTTCCCGATATACATTCCGGGACGCATACGAATATGTTCTTTCCAATCGAGTGATCGAATGTTATCTTCGGTATATTGATTTTGCTCTAGCATAAAGTAAATTGGATTTTTGGCTAATGTACCATTTATAGTCAAAAAATAAAAGCGTATTATTTTTTTGTTATGAATAATAACAGTTTTGAATTCTATTTAAATTCATTTTAAAATAATAATGCCGTTAAATTATAAAAAAACTGCATTTTCAACAAAAAAACTATTTTATTCCGAGTACTTCTTTTGCCAAAGCAATCATTTCGGGAGTTCCCGTATTTTTGTTTTTTTCGTCAGAAAGTTTTACCACTCCTTGCCAATGGGTATTATCGAGCTTGACTTGGGTCAATTTTACAACCATATTCATTGCAGGCAAACCTACATCGTTGGTAAAATTGGTTCCAATTCCAAACGACATTTTTATTTTGTCTTTGCAAAAATCCGTTATGATTTTTACTTTTTCAAAATTTAAAGAATCCGAAAAAACAATCACTTTCGATCTTGGATCAATTCCCATTTTGTTGTAATGCGAAATCACTTTTTGAGCAAACTCAATTGGATCACCACTGTCGTGACGTACGCCATCAAAAAGTTTGGAGTACTTTTTGTCGAATTGTTCAAAAAAAACATCGGTTGTGTAGGTATCTGTTAAAGCAATTCCGAGATCTCCTCCATAAACTTGCGTCCAATGTTCCAGGCTTATTAAGTTAGCCATTTTGAAACCAAATTGTGCCGCATGAAACATAAACCATTCATGGGCATGAGTCCCTAGAGGTCGTTTATTATTGACCATTGCAAAATGAACGTTACTAGTCCCAATAAAACTTTCTGAACCAAAAGTTCTAAGCGTTTCGTTTATTAAATTATGTACATCGTATGAATGACGTCTTCTTGTACCAAACTCCAAAATGGAAACTCCGAGTTTGTTATAGTTATCAATCTTGTTTTTGGTAAGTTCTCTTATTGCTTCATCATTTAAACGAATGAGATGATTGGCTTTATAAAACAGCTCCGAAATTAAAGCCATTAATGGCACTTCCCATAAAATGGTACGATACCAAAAACCTTCAATTACTACCTTAATTTCTGAACCTTCCTGAGAAATTTCAATTTCAGATGGATCAAAACTATATCCTTGCAAAAAATCTAAATAAGTGGGATCAAGATAAGGGCAATGATGCGATAAATACTTTTTTTCGTCTTTTGTAAGTCGCAAATCGGCTAATGCATCAATTGATTTTCTAAGTTGATCTGCAAAACCTGATGGAAAAATATGTTTTCCGCGGTTAATAAATCCATAACGCACTTTTGCCTTCGGAAAAAGCTTTATTACAGCATGCTGCATTGTAAATTTATAGAAATCATTATCTAAAATTGATTTCAAAAAAGTTGTTTCCATATTCTGGCTACTATAATATTCTTAAGTGCTAAAGATACGGCAAAATCAATAAAAGACGAACATTTTATTGATGCAAAACTATTTTCGAATTACTTTAAATGAAGCAATGCTAAATGTATCTACATAAATTGTAATATAATCGCCTATAGTTTTATTGTAAGTAATTTGAAATTCTAAACCACCTCGTTTTTCTTTAGAGTTTTGAATTTTAACCGGCTGATTTTTTTTATTCAAATAGAAAACCGTATTCGATTTTGAAATGTTTTTGATTTCAAACGTTATTGCATCACTGTATTTTGCTTCAATTATTCCAGAATCTGGCGATTCGATTTTGTAATCTTCTTCAATTGTTTTGTTATAAAGTAAGGGGCCATTGAGAAAATTTTCTTTGCTCAATTTTTTTCCTAAGTAAGAACCGGAATCCGGAAAATGTTTTGCAAAGAAATAATCGGGATTTGTATCAAAATAAATGGTCGTAAAATCATTTACCATTCTTCCTTTGCTACTGTCATAGTAACCTTGCCCCCAAGTTACATCAACCAATCTCCATTTTTTATCAATCAAAACTATATTCCAAGCATGATTTGAATAAGTGCTTTTTCGTCCAATATCTCCCAATCTCGTTTTCGAATCTCCACGAATTATTTCTGATTTCAGGCCTGTAAGCTCAGCTAAATTTTGATACAAAGCTGTAAAACCCTCGCAAACTGCTTTTTGTGAAGTAAATGTTTTCAGAATTAATTTATCCTTCAATTGCTGAATCTTCCTTTGCTTTTCGGCCTCTGTAGAATAACTAAATCCTTGTGGTTTTGGTGGATTTAAAAAAGAAGCATAATCGTATTTTATATTAAGGGCAATCCAGCTATAAATTGCTCTTGCCCTATCATAATCTGTTGAAAAATCGTTTTGGATTTTATCTGCTAATTTCTCAACAGTAGCAAAGTTCTTTGGGTATTTTGCAACAATTTTATCTGCTTCAGTATATTTTTGAGCATATGATGAATGCAAAAAAATAACATTTATGAAAAGTAATATAAAAACAAACTTTTTTAGAATCATGGATTAAAAACTAGACTTTATTATGTCTTTTAGCTCTTTATCTAACTCTGTATTTGAAATTTTATTTTGCTCTAAATCAAAATTAGCATTGAAAGTAGGTAAAGAAAATGTAGCTTTTATTTGTGCACCATATCTAGGTAAGGCATTATTTGCAATTTCTAAAACTGATGCTCCTCCTCTTGCTCCTGGCGAAGTTGCCAATAACAACATTTGTTTTTGCTGAAAAACATCTTTCATTATTCTCGAACACCAATCGAATAGATTTTTGAAGGCTGCTGAATAATTTCCATTATTTTCTGCTAAAGAAACAACTAAAAGATCTGCACTTTCTATCTTTTTCAGAAATGCTTTGGCAAGTTCATGCTGACCAACTTCTTTTTCAAGATCGACACTAAAAAGTGGCATCGCAAAATCATTTAAATCTAAAACTTCAACCTCAGCATTTTCAAACAAACTTGCGGCATAAGTAGCCAAATGTTTGTTGATCGAATGTTGACTGTTACTTCCTCCAAAGGCTACAATTTTCATAGTGGTTTTATTTTTTAATTTCAAAAATCTCTTTTTTTATTTCTACAGAGTATTCGTTTGGAGAAATTTGCCCTCCATATGATTTGGCATACACTTTGGTAAACTCAGCTCCAAAATATAATATAATAGCCGAATAATATACCCAAACTAATATTATAATGATAGAACCTGCTGCCCCATATACACTTGCAATCGTTGAATTTCCCAAATAAAATCCAATTGCAAATTTACCAATCATAAAAAGAACGGCTGTACATCCGGCACCAATAAAAGCATCTTTCCATTTTATGATTCCGTCTGGTAAAGTTCGGAATATAATTGCAAAAAGCAATGTGATACTCGCCAAAACGATTATTAAATTTAAGACATAAAATAAATATACGGTACTGTCTTCTAAATAAATTTTTAGTCTGGAGTTTAAGAGATCTAAAGTGGCGTTTACCATTAAACTAACCAACATTAAAAACCCAACTGAAACGATCATTGAAAAAGACATGATTCTGTTTTGAATAAACTTTTTCAATCCTTTGTTAGGTTTTGCACGTAATCCCCAAATAAAATTAATAGAACTCTGAATTTCGGCAAAAACTCCCGAAGCTCCTATTAATAGCATTACAACTCCAAAAATGGTTACAAAAACATTACTATCTGATAGTTGTACATTTTTGATTGCATCCTGAATTTGAATTGCGGCATCATTACCTACTAATCTATTAATTTGTCCGTAGAGTTCTCCGGTTACCGCTTCTTCTCCAAAAAAGACTCCGCAAATCGTAATGATAATAATCAATAATGGTGGCAATGCAAATATGGTATAATAGGATAATGCAGCACTTAGCTTAATAGCATTGTCATCGTTAAATTCTAAAAAAGTCGTTTTTAGTAAGTACCAGGTCTTTGATAAAATATTTTGCTTTTCCACAGGACAAGTTTTTTGATGTTCTCTCAAATTTAGATAATATTTCAAAAGACTACATTGTTGCTTTTTGCATAAATATTACATTTTCACCATGTTGATTAATCTCATTTTTATTTTGAAACTTTTGTAAAAACCTGATCTGTTCCAAAATGCTTAATTTTTAAAATACGCTTGAACTCACTGCGCGTGGGCTTTATTAAATAAGACATAGAATCTATTACTTGAGCTTTAATAGCCGTGACCGAATCAAGTTTTTTTAAATCTGTTGGCAAATAAATATCTTTTAGCGTTAATGTATTTTTTGTCAACGATAAAAATTGTGTACTCCAAAAAATCGAATCCCTTGTACTTAATACTAATTGGCCGTTTAATCGCTTTGCTTTTTGATTGTATGAAAATCTAAAAACAGTATCTAAATAAGTTTCGATTAATTCTAACGAATCTCCTTTTAGATGTAAATAAATAGTTTCTTTAGAAGCCTTTCTTATTATTTTATTGTCATATATCAAGAACTCTAATCTCATAGAATCTAATTCTCTCTTATGAATTTTAGATTTTCCAAAGTATTTTAATATCATTCGATCTTCATCAATTTTTAAAAATGTCGAATCTTCATTTTTATACATACCCCTAAGTCGATATGGAAATCGATCTAATTCGGAATCATTTTCCGGTTGCGGATTTTCAAAATATAAAAAGAAGCAATCTGGACATGGTCGCATTCTAACTTTCTTACAAGAACCCAATACTATCAATAAAACTATAATTAATACTATCTTCTTCATAGTCGCTATTATTGATAATGGCAAAAAATCCCCTTGTCATAAACCGTCCATAAACTTGCTTTTTGATTAGCCGTTTTTAATGCGCTATTTGCCCAAGTATTGCAAGTATAAAAAAGATTGTAGCTTCCTTTTGCTTCATAAAAGGCATCTTTTTTTCCGTAGCTGTAACCTTGAATCCATTCTGGATTTGCTGAATTATTGAAACTGTCAGAGATATAATCGACTAACTTTTGGTAGTTTTCTTTTGAAATTAAAATGCGTTTGCAGTTTTCGTTTTCGGCAAGTCCTTTATAAAATGTAGTATGCATGGCCGATGAGCTTACTCCGAATATTGCTTTAGCAGCGGTACTTGCTTTTAAATCTGACCATTCGGGAGTATTGAGATAAAATCCTTTATCCCCCCAGCCAAATGCTATGAAGTTTCCTAAACTGTCTTTTGATTGTGTTTGACTGAATTGAATTTGGTTTCGCCAGTCTTTTATTTCGTTAACAACTGGAACTACAATATCCGTATGGACTCCGTTGGAAAGTATGTAAATAGGGATTGCATCTTTTTCATCGACCTGTGCAATATCTGAATTAACTGTGATTTTGGAGATCAGATAAACGGAGATTAAATATAACACAAGAAAAGTAATGATTCCGAGGAAAGTCCATCCAAGAATTTTAAAGGTTGATTTTAGCATTTGGTTGATTGTTTTTGGGTTAATAAAATGGTCTTTTTTGTTGTAACCAATTTTTGAGCCAAAAAAAAAAAATGGTACGCAGATTATACAGATTCGCTTACGCGAAAGCGCGGATTTAAACGGATTTTTACTTTAATTTTTTTTTACAAAAAAATTAGAGTATACACCAGACAACCACAGGTTTTGTCATTTCGACGAAGGAGAAATCGCACTAGTAACTCGACAAAGATTGGCAATTTTGATTACGGAATTTCGCGTGTGATTTCTCGTTCCTCGAAATGACAAACTTTGTAAGGCTTCGACTCCGCTCAGCCGGACAATACATTATCTAAATTTAAGTCAAAAAAAAAAAAAAAAAAAAACTGCTGAATTTCTCCAGCAGTTTTAATCTATTCTCTTTATTCTTCAATCTATTTTCTAGAATTTAAACGTTAAAACGGAAGTGCATTACATCACCATCTTTTACGATATATTCTTTTCCTTCGACTTTGAATTTTCCAGCTTCTTTTGCTTTTGCTTCAGAACCGTATTGAACGTAATCTTCGTATGAAATAACTTCTGCACGAATGAATCCTTTTTCAAAATCTGTATGGATAACTCCCGCTGCTTGTGGCGCTGTAGATCCAATGTTGATTGTCCAGGCACGAACTTCTTTTACACCTGCTGTAAAATACGTTTGTTGTTTTAATAATTTGTAAGCTGCACGAATTAAAACTGATGCTCCAGGCTCTGTTAATCCCATATCTTCCAGGAAAACCTGACGCTCTTCGTAGCTTTCTAACTCTGTAATGTCAGCCTCTGCTCCTACTGAAAGGATAATTACTTCAGCATCTTCGTCTTTTACTAATTCACGGACCTGATCTACATATTTGTTTCCGCTTACTGCTGAATTTTCGTCAACATTACAAACGTATAAAACTGGTTTTGCAGTAATTAATTGAAAAGATTCCATTAAAACTTCTTCGTCATTACCTTGAGGTACAATCGTACGAGCTGATTTAGCTTGCAATAATGCTTCTCTTATTCTGTCTAAAAGTGCTTTTTCAGTCTGCGCTTCTTTGTTTCCTGTTTTTGCAGCACGATTTACTTTTTCTAAACGTTTTTCAACAGTTTCTAAATCTTTTAACTGCAATTCGATATCGATAGTTTCTTTATCACGAATTGGATTTACATTTCCATCCACGTGAACTATATTATCGTTATCAAAACAACGCAAAACGTGAATAATAGCATTACACTCTCTAATGTTTCCTAAAAACTGGTTTCCAAGACCTTCGCCTTTACTTGCTCCTTTTACTAAACCTGCGATATCAACAATATCAACTGTTGCCATTTGTACACGCTCTGGTTTTACCAATTCTTCTAATTTATTGATTCTTGGATCCGGAACGTTTACAACACCAATATTAGGTTCGATTGTACAAAACGGAAAGTTAGCACTTTGCGCTTTTGCATTAGATAAACAATTAAATAATGTTGATTTTCCAACATTTGGTAATCCTACAATTCCTGCTTTCATCTGTTGTTTCTATTTATTTTTATTTAAACCTGAATTTATCAAGTCTTTTCATTAATGCTTCCGGCATAATAAATTGCCACTCACTTTAATGCTCTATAATTTATGTATTGCTTTTATGTTTCTGCCAAAACAATAATTTTTGGCTTTAAAATTTTGCAAATATAAGATTTAATAGCTCGTAAGTGAAGTAAATATGACGATTAATGTATTTTATAAAAAGTCGCAATAAAAAAATTAAACTTTTTATTAAAATTTTGTTAAAAAGCATTACTTTTAACAAAGAACAAAACCAAAAAACAAACCAAACTCACTTAACTATGAAAAAGATTGCATTATTTCTATTCTTATTAAATACAATGTTTCTTTTTGCTCAAAAAGAAATTTCGGGAGTTGTAAAAGACAAATCAGGCGCACCTTTACCAGGAGTAAACATTCTTGAAAAAGGAACTAATAACGGCGTATCTACTGATTTTGAAGGTGGTTACATTATTAAAGTAAAAGAAGGAGCGGTATTAATTTTTAGTTATGTAGGCTATTCGTCTGTCGAGAAACCGGCTACGAATAATAAAACCGATATTACGCTTGACCAAAGTGGCGGTCAAATTTTAAATGATGTTGTGATCGTAGGATCCAGAAACACAAAAAGAACGGTTGTAAACTCAGCGGTTCCTATTGATGTAATTAATGTAAAAGATGTTACTACACAAAGTGGTAAACTAGAAATCAATCAATTACTACAATATGTTGCACCTTCATTTAATGCAAACAAACAGTCCGGTTCTGATGGTGCTGACCACGTAGATCCGGCTTCTTTAAGAGGAATGGGACCTGATCAAACTTTAGTTTTGATTAACGGAAAAAGAAGGCATCAATCGTCTCTTGTTAATTTATTTGGAACTCGCGGACGCGGAAATACAGGTACGGATTTAAACGCAATTCCAGCATCTTCGATTAAAAGAATTGAGATTTTAAGAGATGGTGCAGCCGCACAATATGGTTCTGATGCAATTGCCGGAGTTATAAATATTGTTTTGAATGACAATATAAACGAACTAACCGGATCTGTAACGTATGGCGTTTTTAATACAAATGCAAAAGGTGATTTCTTGCCTGGAACTCCAAACACAAAAAACTTTAGATTGGATCAAAACGGAAATGGTAACTCTTACGGAAAAAACCAATCTTTTGATGGCGGTTCTGTAAAAGTGGCTGCAAATTACGGAGTTGCTATTGGAGACAAAGGTGGTTTTGCCAATTTTACGACAGAATATATCAACAAAAACAAAACGCTTCGTCCAGCATACGATTTTAGAAAAGGTTTTGGAGATGCTGCAATTCAAAGTTTTAATCTTTTTGCAAATATGGCTATTCCTATTTCAGATAAAACTGAATTTTATGCTTTTGGCGGAAGAAATTACAGAGATACTGATGCTTATGCTTTTACCAGAAATGATGGAGAAAGAGTTGTAGAATCTGTATATCCTGGCGGTTATACCCCAAGGATTACGTCTAATATTATAGATAATTCTTTTGCAGCCGGTATTAGAACAAAAACGAATAGCGGATGGAATATCGACATGAGTAATACTTTTGGAAAAAACTTATTCCATTACTATATAAAAGGTACTATTAACGCCTCATTAGAAGATAAATCTCCGACTGAATTTGATGCGGGAGGACATACTTTGACTCAAAACACTACTAATTTTGACTTATCTAAAAATTACGATACTGTTCTTAGCGGTTTAAATCTTGCTTTTGGTGCCGAATTTAGAACTGAAAAGTTTACTATTTTTTCTGGCGAAGAAGGTTCTTATGCTACTTATGATACAAGCGGTAGACCAATAACAAATCCTGCTACACAAAGCGCGCCAACAGTTCCAAATCCTGATTACGATCCTACAGATCCAACTTCTTCACCAACTATACCAAGACCAGGTGGCTCTCAAGGTTTTCCAGGATACAGCCCTCTAAATCAGGTTGATCAAAGCAGAACCAATTTATCTTTATATACTGATGCAGAACTAGATGTAACAGAGGCTTTATTGATAAGTGGTGCAGTTCGTTTTGAAAATTATAGTGATTTTGGCAGTACTTTAAATGGAAAATTAGCTGCGAGAATTAAAGCTGGCAAACATATTAATTTTAGAGGTTCTGTAAGTACCGGTTTCCGTGCGCCATCATTAGCTCAAATTTATTACAACTTGCGTTTTACTAATTTTAATGCAAGCGGTGCAACCGAAGTTTTACTTGCTCCTAACAACAGCCCTGTGACTAAAGCTTTTGGAATTCAGAAATTAAATGAAGAGAAAGCTGTAAACGCCTCTTTAGGATTCACGGCTACTTTTGGAGATTTTACAGCAACGGTCGACGGCTATTACATAAAAGTAAAAGATCGTATTGTTCTTACGGGATATTTTGATGCAAGTGCCTTAAATCTTGGTGTTTCTGAAGCTCAGTTTTTTGTTAATGGTGTCGATACAAGCACACATGGTTTAGATTTAGTTTTTGCTTGGAAGAAAAAATTCGGGGCATCACAATTTGGGGCGACTTTGGTAGGAAATATTAATGACATGAAAATTGATAATATAAAAAATGGATCTCTGGACCAAGGAACTTTCTTTGGAAACCGCGAAAAAGCATTTTTGCTAGCCTCGGCTCCAGAAAATAAATTTGGATTAAACTTAATTTATAGTATCCATAAATTTGATGCCGGTTTGGCTTTTACTCGTTTCAGCAAAGTAGTTTTGGTAGATTATGGCGACGAAAATGATGTTTACAATCCAAGATTAATAACCGATTTAACTGTGGGTTATAAATTGACTTCAAACCTTAAATTAAGTGTAGGCAGCAATAACCTATTTAATGTATACCCAACAAAGCAAGATGAACAAGGAAATACAGAAGCTGGCGGATATTGGGATGCTGTACAAATGGGTTTCAGCGGAGCGTACTACTATGCAAGACTTGGGTTTAATTTCTAAGAAATACTAAAACAAATGACTTCCTGAGATGACTCGAAGGATACATTAATATTATTAAAGTTTATCAAAAAACAAAAGAGTTTCGACTCCGATCAGCCTGACAATAGAAAATAAAAAATCCTGAGTGTAAAACTCAGGATTTTTTTTATACTTAATTTTAGAATTACATTTTAAAATCTAATGCACTAATTATAGCTTTCTCTTCTTCGGTTGCTGTAAATCCGGAAATATCCCAATAATTGGTTAGAATTTTATTCCTTTTGTTAAAGAGTGTTTTTTCTTTAAAAACATCGCTTTCTCTATAAGTAAAGTTTTGTTTATTAAAAGTTGTAGTAACAAAACTATTCCGAACCTGAATATTTTTAATTCTATCTTTTAAAGTAAGATCATAAGTTATTTCTTCATTAGAACTCAAAACATAATAATCCGAACCATCTAATCTGTAATTCACCCTTACAATCGATTTTATAATATTCATGGAGCCTATAACAGGTTTTTCATCAATTTTGTCAAGGTTTGCTGGAATCAAAGCACAACTAAACTCCATAATTATCTTTTTTTCAGGGTCGTAAACTATTTCAAAACTATCTATTCCTTTTTTAGACTTATTTAAAGGCGTGATTTTCATTACATAATAGCTTTTATTATTAGGTTGACCTTTTATAATGTAATCGTAATCCTTTTTGTTTTTTGAATCTAAAACAGGTTGAAAATAATTTAAATTACAATAATTCTCCATGATATTATTCAAATTATAACCTCGTAAATCTGTACTTACATCTGTTTCTAGCAAGCCGTAAGATCGATTTTGCTCTACTAATAATGTTGTCGTTGCTTTTTTCTTATTTCCTGAGAATTGAAAATTAACCAATCCGTCATTATAGTAAGAGTATTTATTGTCTAGCATAAAAAACTCCCTTACATAAACCTTTAGGCGATATGGCGTTGATAATTTTTTTGCTGAGTTGGAAACAATTTTTTGAAGTATTTTTTGTGGAGATTCTTTAGACAGAACAACTTCGACTAATTTATTATTCTTGTTTTTAAGATAAATTACAAAATCATCATCTTTTAAAGTTGCCCATCTCACAGTTTGGCTTTCATAATCCATTTCGGAAACCTGAATATTTGAAGCACCATTTAGCACAAAAGTCACCTTGCCTTGTTCATTACTCAACAAGACTTGCTTGGTTTTCATTACCACAACCATCGCATTATCTACTGGTAACTGCGTTTCTATATCTTTTACAATTATAGAATGTTCTATACTCTGAGCAAAGATATTGGCACTGAATACCAAAATCAATAAAACCATCAGTCTCCTCATAGGCTGTTGTTAAATTTTCACCTAAAGTATTAAAATATTATCAATAAATTAAAGAATACTTCAACAAATCACTAAATACCAACACGATAGCCAACAAAACCGGAAACTAATTGCAAAAAAAATCCTGAGCTTAGCACTCAGGATTTGTTTATCTGTAATCTTAAAAATACTATTCGCCGTGTAAAAACGCTTGTCTGTTCAACAAAGTTTCTTCATCTTCTACGTGATCTTCATCTGGTACGCAACAATCAACAGGACATACAGCAGCACATTGAGGTTCATCATGAAAACCTTTACACTCTGTACATTTACCAGGAACGATATAATATACCTCGTCAGAAATTGGAGTTTGAGCATCTTCAGCATCAACTTCAGTTCCGTCCGGTAAAATTATTTTTCCCGAAAGTTTGGTTCCATCTTTGTATCTCCAATCATCAGCTCCTTCATAAATTGCTGTATTTGGGCACTCTGGCTCACAAGCTCCACAGTTTATGCATTCGTCAGTTATAATTATTGCCATTTTATTCTTGGTTACGAGTTAAAAGTTACAAGTTGAGAAATAAAAGTACGAAGATCTTATTCTACTTTGTCTTATAACTTAATATAGCTTATTTTTGTGCAAAATTACAATCAAAACTCTTCATAAACAAACATTATGACATTAGAAACAAAAAAAAGTGTTTTTGTTGAATTAGGGAATTTCTTAAAACAATTCTCTGAAAAGGACACCATAAAAAAATCGGAAGTTTTACACAACGATTTATTTTTTGAAGATTTCGAAAAGCTGATACATTTATCACAATCTCATAATGGCTGGTACACTCCTGAACAAGTGTATTTTTCGATACAATCATGGGCGGATGCTTTGACAGAAGAAAACATCGAAAAATGGCTTTCCCACTACTCTTTTGACTTAACCAAAGATGATAAAACCGAAAAAACGGTTGCATTGATTTTGGCCGGAAACATTCCGTTAGTTGGTTTTCACGATTTTTTATCGGTATTAATAACAGGAAACAAAGCGCTTATAAAAACATCTTCAAACGATCAGCATTTATTACCATTTTTAGCTAAATATTTAATTGCTGTCGATGAAAGTTTGAATGATAAGATCACTTTCGTGGAAGGTAAATTAGAAAACTTCGATGCCGTAATTGCTACCGGAAGTAACAATACAGCCCGATATTTTGAATACTACTTTAAGGATAAACCTTCGATTATCCGTAAAAACAGAAATTCTGTTGCGGTTTTAAATGGAAAAGAAACGCATGAAGAATTAGAAGCTTTAGGCGAAGATATTTTTAGATATTTTGGTTTAGGATGTCGTAATGTTTCAAAACTTTTTGTTCCAAAAGGCTACTCTTTTGTTCCTTTTTTTGAAGCAATTTTTAAATATCAGGATATTATTCATTATGAAAAATATGCCAACAACTACGACTACAACAAAGCCGTTTTTTTAATGAGTAATTTCAAGTTGCTGGATAATGGCTTTTTAACGCTGAAAGAAGATCCTAGTTACGCCTCGCCTATTTCGAGTGTTTTCTACGAATTTTACGAAAACATCGAAGATTTACAAGCTCGTCTAGAAGCTGATGCTGAACAAATTCAATGCATTGTGAGCAAAGATTTAGTAAAAAACAGCATTCCGTTTGGGCAAACACAAAAACCTCAATTATGGGATTATGCAGATAATGTCGATACTATAACGTTTTTGTTAACAACAAAGTAATAAAATGTTCAAATATTTCGAATTATTTATCGCTTTTTCAGCTCCTATTGCCGAAATTTGCGTCTTTAAAATTTTCGACTATTAACAACAACCATGAAAAAACACAACTACAGCGCAGGACCAAGTATTTTACCTCAGGAAGTTTTTGAGAAAGCTTCAAAAGCAGTTTTAAACTTTAATGATTCAGGATTATCGATTCTTGAAATTTCGCACCGAAGTAAAGATTTCGTTGCTGTTATGGATGAAGCTCGTTCGCTTGCTTTAGAATTATTAGGACTTACAGGAAAAGGATACCAAGCCTTATTTTTACAAGGTGGTGCAAGTACAGCATTCTTAATGGCTCCTTATAACTTGATGAAAGAAAACGGCAAAGCAGCTTATTTAGATTCAGGAACTTGGGCGACTGCTGCTATAAAAGAAGCAAAATATTTTGGAGAAACTGTTATCGTAGGTTCTTCAAAAGAAGCAAATTACAATCATATTCCAAAAGGATACGAAATACCAAGTGATGCAGATTATTTTCACTGTACTAGTAACAATACTATTTTTGGAACTCAAATGAAAGAATTCCCAGCAACTAACATTCCTGTTGTTTGCGATATGAGTTCTGATATTTTTTCTCGCGATTTAGATTTCTCTAAATTTGATTTAATCTATGCTGGAGCTCAAAAAAATATGGGACCTGCAGGAACTACTTTGGTAGTTATTAAAGAGGAGATCTTGGAGAAAAACGGAAGAACAATTCCAAGTATGTTAGACTACGCTAAACATATTAAAGCAGAAAGTATGTACAATACTCCTCCTGTTTTTGCTGTTTATGTTTCGTTATTAACTTTACAATGGATTAAAGGAAAAGGCGGAATTGCTGCTGTTGAAAAATTAAACGACGCCAAAGCTGATTTGCTTTATACTGAAATCGACAGAAACCCATTATTTAAAGGTGCTGCAGCGGTAGAAGATCGTTCTAAAATGAACGTTACTTTCTTATTAAACAACGCCGATCATACTGCAACGTTTGATGCTTTATGGAAAGAAGCTGGAATTTCTGGATTACCTGGACACCGTTCTGTTGGTGGTTACAGAGCTTCTATTTACAATGCTATGCCTATCGAAAGCGTTCAGGTTTTAGTTGATGTAATGAAAGCTTTGGAAACTAAAGTTTAGTTTTCAGTCTCAGTTTTCAGTTTTCAGCAAACTGAGATTCAGTACTAAATTCCTAGCCCCGATAGAAGTGGAAATCCTTTTATTTTTTTCTTTAAAAAATAAAAGATTGGAACGAATAGCGGGATTAGCTCCTAAATAAAAAAAGAAAAAATCACAATAGTTGGTTCATCGATTAAACAATTAAACGTATAAACGATTAAACAGTTAAACCGATTAACCAAATAAACAAAATATCACAAAATGAAAGTATTAGCAAATGACGGAATTTCTAAAAGTGGAATTCTAGCTTTAGAAAAAGGTGGATTTGAAGTTATAACTACAAAAGTAGCTCAGGAACAAGTTGCTAATTTTGTAAACGAAAATAATGTAGACGTAGTTTTAGTGCGTAGTGCAACTAAAGTTCGTAAAGATATTATCGATGCTTGCCCTGGATTAAAAATTATTGGTCGTGGTGGTGTTGGTATGGATAATATCGATGTTGATTATGCAAAAAGCAAAGGAATTCACGTAATTAACACACCTGCTTCATCATCAGAATCTGTTGCTGAATTGGTTTTTGCACACTTATTTTCTGGTGTTCGTTTTTTACATGATTCTAATAGAAATATGCCTCTTGAAGGAGATTCAAACTTTGATGGTTTGAAAAAAGCATACGCAAACGGAACTGAATTAAGAGGTAAAACTCTTGGAATTGTTGGTATTGGACGTATTGGTCAAGCTACAGCAAAAATGGCTCTTGGTTTAGGTATGAAAGTTATCGCTGCAGATAGTTTTATTCCGAAAGTTGATGTAAAAGTGGAGTTTTTTGATGGTCAATCTATCACTACAACTATCGTTTCTCAATCATTAGAGTCTTTATTTAAAGAAGCTGATTTCATTACATTACACGTTCCTGCTCAAGATGGTTATATCATTGGAGAGAAAGAACTTGCAATCATGAAAGATGGTGTTGGAATTGTAAACTGTGCTCGTGGTGGTGTTATAGATGAGGTAGCTCTAGTAAAAGCTTTAGACTCTGGAAAAGTTGCTTTTGCAGGTTTAGACGTTTTTGAAAGCGAACCAAAACCAGAAATGGCAATCTTAATGCACACTAAAATTTCGTTGACTCCACACATTGGAGCTGCAACAGGAGAAGCACAAGACAGAATTGGTACAGAATTAGCTTCACAAATTATTACTTTGTTGAGCTAAGTAAATAAAAAAAAGATTAACTTTAGAGGGATTTATTACTTAATTGTAGTAAATCCCTTTCTTTTTATTATTAAATTTGGCGTATAATTTAAACTCTTAAAATCATGTTTGAACAATTAACACAATTAGTGCAACAATACGGAGGTGATGCTGTTGTAAAAAATACCGCTATTCCAAATGAGCACAATGAAGCTGTAATAAGCGAAACAAGTACTTCAATTTTTGCAGGATTGCAAAAAATTGTTTCGGAAGGTGGCGGAGAACAACTTGCCGGCCTGTTTAGCGGAACATCGTCTATCGACAGCTCTAATCCAGTTGTACAACAATTAACACAACAGGTATCTGGAAATCTTGGCGAAAAATTTGGATTAAGCAGTGATGCATCTTCTGGTGTTGCAGCAAGCATGATTCCGCAGATTTTAAGTTCATTAGTAAACAAAGCAAAAGATCCTAACGATAGTAGTTTTCAGATATCTGATATTATTAGTGCTATTTCTGGAAATAGCGGACAAGCTTCCGGTATTATGGACACGATTTCGAAATACGGAATGCAATTTGGATTAGACCAAAACAACGATGGAAAAGTAGACATCTCAGACGCTATGGCCTTAGGTAAAAGCGGAGGCTTAGGTGGATTACTAGGAAAATTGTTTGGAAAATAAATTCTTTTTGAGAGACATAGGCTCAAAGAGACAAAGTTGCAAAGTTTTCTATTGACAATACATAATATAAAAGCTGTTTACATAACTGTAAATGGCTTTTTTTTATTCAATATCCAAAACTTATTACGTTAAACCTAGTAATCTTTAACTCTTTGAACCTTTACAACTTTGTCTCTCTTAACCTTTAGACTTCCTTTTCCCAAAATCTGTTAAATACCAATCCCCTTTCTTCATTTATTCGTAAATTTAAGCTCGAAACTAAGTTTTATGAAAAAATATATTTACATACTAGTTCTTTTATTTACGATAATAGCATGCTCTACAGCTTCAAAAAATACTGTTGCTGCAAATATTCCTTCGACGCAAAATAAAACTATAAACGATACTGTACGAATTGCAAACGATTCTTTAGAATACGAAGTAATAATTATCGATAACGGATTTAGCACTTGGCTAGCATCAAGAGCGCTTCCTCGCAATTATTATTCTTTATCTTATCTCGAAAACAAAAACTACCAATACGTGACTGAATGGAATAACAGGGTTTCTCAACCACAACGTTACAATCCAAATTTATACGAAATGAGAATTGATTACCAACCCAATATACATTATGGATATGAAGTAAATTATTTGATTTACAATTATATGATTTACTTTCAGAATACATACAAACAAAAGCTCGCAGGTTATGTTCCAATGCAATAATCTTGCTATATTTGTAATCGTTATAAATAAAGCATGAATCGATTAAAGAAACGTTGGGGAATTACCTCAAATTTACAAGCCATTATTATACTAATTGTTTTTGCCATCACAGGGTCGGCATCTGCATACCTTTCTAGACCTTTTTGTGAATTATTAACCATCACAAAAGAAGATTTTGGCGGATGGTTTACGTTAATTCGCTTATTAATTATTTTTCCTATTTATCAGGTTTTATTAGTTGCAATAGGAACCATTTTTGGTCAATTCCGTTTCTTTTGGAATTTCGAAAAAAAAATGCTGAAAAATATGGGGCTCGGCTTTTTATTCAAAAAATAAATATTCTTTTAATTAAACCGAACTCCTTTTTAAGTTCAGGACTTTTCTTTCCTTCAAAACTTATTTTTTTCTTTAACATTTAAAGATACACTCTTGTAGAATTCGTTTTCTTCAAACAATTCTAAATCCGTAATCACGTACGGCTCATATTTTACATTTTAAATTTAAATTATTTAAAAATTTGTGATAAAAATTTCATTTCGCTAAAAAATAGCCTCGTTTTTATACCAAAAAACCATTTATACAGGATGGTGCAGGATAGTTTTATGTTGGGTAATCTTAATCTTTACATTACTCATAACCACAAAGTTAAATTTTAGACCTATAAAAATTAGCCTTAAAAGACAGCTTTTTTCATTTTCTAAAATACTCAGCTTTTCAAAAGAGTAATTACAGAAATCTTTGATTTTACTAAACTAACTAACCAAAAAAAGTATTAAAATGTTGAACTCTACTATTAAACTACCGTTTGTAATGGCATTAATCTGCCTTACAATGTCGGTTACAACACTTTTTGCGCAAAATCCCGTCGTAAAAATTGATTTTGATCAATCCGGAAGACCAAAAGCCGAAGTTAACGAACCTGACTACAGCGCTTGGGTTGTCGCATCTGGCAACACGAGTACTTATACTGAAAATGGTGTAACTTTTACCGTAACTCGTGTTGGCGATAAAGGAGACGCACTAGGAACTAATTGGTACAAAGCCGGAATTCAAGCGCCATATTATGCCAGATTAATTTCTGACGGGCTTACTGTAAAAGGTACAACTGCAAATCTTGGCGCACAAATAGAACTAAAAATAAAAGGTTTAGCTCCAGGACAACATACATTGCTAGCCTTTTTTAACAATGTAGACAGTCCATCAGGAAATTTTTTTAGCCCAATAGATATTTCTGTCAATGGGAGTTTGGTTATAAATAATTTAATACCAAGTGTAAGAGCTTTAAAAACTGCCGATGCACAATCTGCCTACTTAAAATTTCAAGCTGTTGCAGATACTGAAGTCGTTTTATTATTTGCCGCTGAAACATCGGGTACCGAAAATGTAAAAAACTTTATTTTAAATGGTTTCGAACTCAATACACCAAATATTTTTTATCAGTCAACAAATCCATCTCCAAAGCATAATGACGAACATGTTGAATTGACGTCTGGAGGAAAACTTTTAGGATGGACGGGAGCAACAAATGCATTATCACATAATGTTTATTTCGGAACAGATCAAGCTGCTGTGGAAGCGGCGACAACTACATCACCAGAATTTAAAGGCAACCAAATTAAAGCAAACACATCTTATCAGGTAAATGGATTATATACTGGTGCAACTTACTTTTGGCGTGTCGATGAAGTCTTGGCAAATAATGCTGTAGAAAAAGGAAATACATGGCGTTTTCGTCCTGCACAGCTTGCTTTTCCTGATGCCGAAGGTTATGGTCGTTTTGCGCGCGGAGGAAGAGGCGGAAAAGTAGTCGCAGTTACTAATTTAAATGATAGTGGCCCGGGAAGCTTACGTGAAGCCGTAACAAACGATATTGGCCCTAGAACCATTATTTTTAATACCTCGGGAATTATTCAGCTTACATCTCGTTTAGTTTTAAGCCAGCCTTATGTAACCGTTGCGGGGCAAACTGCACCCGGAAAAGGAATTACCATTCGATCTGCTCCTTTTGGAATAACAGGCAACGATGCCGTAGTACAAAACATACGTGTTAGAGTTGGTGGTGGCCCTACTTACGACGGAATGGGCTTAACAGGAGCTGATAATAGTATTATCGATCATTGTTCTATAAGCTGGACAATTGACGAATCTTTTAGTTCTCGCTCCGGAAAAAACATTACACTGCAACGAACTTTAATTTCAGAAGCTCTAAACGCGGCAGGACATCAAAATTATCCAGCAGGAACAGAACACGGTTATGCCGCAACAATTGGTGGTGATATTGGTAGTTTTCATCACAATCTTCTGGCGCATAATTATGGACGTAATTGGAGTTTAGGCGGTGGTCTGGACGGAAGCGGGGCTTATGCAGGAAGAATGGACATTACAAATAATGTAGTTTACAATTGGGGGTCTAGAACTACTGACGGCGGAACTAAAGAACTTAATTTTGTAAACAATTATTACAAACCCGGAGCAGGATCAAAAATATTTGTTGCCGTAAATCAACAAAATGAAGGCGCAGGAACTGGAATGCAACAAGTTTATTTTAAAGGAAATGTGATGCCGGGTTATTTTGACGAAAGCAATCAGGAAGCGGGAAGAAAAGCTTCGGGAGTTACAATTTCATTTGAAAACTTTGTAAACGCACCGTTTTTCCCTTCTTACGTAACAACACAATCTGCTAAAAATGCTTATAAAATTGTGCTTTCAGATGTTGGTTGTACACAACCTGAATTTGACGATCACGATCAACGAATGATCAACGAAACTTTAAATGGAACTTATTCTATTAGAGGAAGTGTCACCAATAAACCAGGATTTCCAGACAATGAAGCTGATGTTGGCGGTTTTGAATCTTACCCAACAGTAATCAGAGATGCAAATTGGGATTCTGACCAAGATGGATTACCAAACTGGTGGGAAACAATTATGGGTACAAACGTAAATTCTGGATCTGGCGATTTCTCAGATTCTAATGCTGATACTGACCAAAGTGGTTACACCAATCTTGACAAATATTTACAATGGATGGCTCAGCCTCATTTTGATTCTCCAACAGGAAAAAAAATAACTATAAATATTCAAAAACTTTCAAGAGGTTTTACAAGCGGGGTTTCATACAGTCTTTCGAATGTTGTAAACGGAACTGCAGTTTTATCTTCGGATAATGTCGAGTTTACGCCTACTGCAGCAGGTTTATGTTCTTTTAACTTTACGGTTACAGATGCCGAAGGAGGAACTATGACTAGAAAAGTAAATATTTTGAGTGGATACTCTACATTAAAAGTAGACGAAATCACTAAAGAAACTACAGATAATTTTAAAGTTTGGCCCGTACCAAATAATGGTTATTTTTCGGTTCTTTTGGATAATGATCTGGAAAAAGCCGACCTTAAAATCTTTGACATTTTAGGTAAGGAAATTTTAAAAAGAACGATTAACGGAAAAACTCAGGAAAGTATACACTTGCAAGCAAAAGGTGTTTTTATTTTAAAAGTTTCAAATCCGGAAACAAAAAAGGTACTTCATGTTAAAAAAATTATAGTACAATAAAACCCAATAAAAAATGGCAACTTTTAAGGTTGCCATTTTTTTTATTTCATTAATAAGAGTTAATTATTTCCCTTTTGAAAGTAATACGTATAAATCCACGTAAGCGTAAACGATGGAATTATATCTGTAAAAGGCAATGCCTCCTCTATAAAAGTCAAAACACTAGCCACCTTACCTACTCTGCCTTTATACATTCTCGTCA
>Ga0302173_10000302_pt1 | contig 26645 bp, 21 predicted proteins | sample I_Fen_N3_1_FD_198785 | JGI IMG/M metagenome (GOLD analysis project Ga0302173, IMG submission 198785) | Peat permafrost microbial communities from Stordalen Mire near Abisko, Sweden - I_Fen_N3_1 | ecosystem: Environmental > Terrestrial > Soil > Wetlands > Permafrost | place: Sweden: Abisko... | reverse complement strand
TTTCGTTTAATTTATCAATAGAAACCCGAACAATAAGCATAGATCCTCCTGGAAGTTCACTTATTAATTTTCCTCTAATGGCAACGATGTGTAAAGCATCTTTTAAACTCAAAATTCCTGCTAAATGCGCTGCGGTAAATTCGCCAATACTATGACCACAAAGAAAAGTTGGCTTAATGCCCCAACTCATCCATAATTGCGACAATGCATATTCTGTTACAAATAAAGAAGGTTGCGTTAAGCGCGTATTTCTTAAAAGTTCTTCGGCTTTATCCGAGTTTGTTTCAGGAAAAATTATATAACGAATGTCTAGTTTTAAATCTTCCATTAAAAGCTCGGCACATTTGTCTACAGCGTTGCGATATACCTTTTCGTTATCATAAAGTGTTTTACCCATGTTTACGAATTGAGATCCTTGTCCGGGGAAAAGAAATCCTATTTCGCTAGGAACACTTTTTAATGTTGAGGTTTTAGAACTTTTTGTTTTTAAACAAAGTAATTTTTCGGCGGCATCATTTGTAGATTTTGCAATTAAAAAGCTTCGATGATTAAAGTCGTCTCTTGTAGTATGCAAAGAATAAGCAATATCTGCCAGAGGCGTTTCTTTAGTTTTGTCAATAAAATGTCCTAAAGCATTTTCATAACCCAATAAACTATTTTGATTTTTTGCAGACCACATTAGGATTTCCAGAGGTCGTCCAGCCGAAGATGGCTGTGGTTTCATCTCATATTCCTCGATAATAGTGTGAACATTTGTACTGCCAATTCCGAAAGAACTTAAACCGGCCCTTCTTTTGCCATCTGCTTTCCAGTCAATCAATTTATTGTTGATGTAAAAAGGGCTATTATCAAAATCTATATTTGGATTAGGCTTATCAAAATTAACCATTGGCGGAATTTGCTTGTGGCGCATTGATAGCAAAACTTTAATTAATCCTGCAACGCCGGCAGCAGCCGTAGTATGTCCCATATTGCTTTTTATAGAACCCAGGGCACAAAAATTGTTTTTTTCTTGTTTACCATATGCAATTCTAAGACCTTCTATTTCTATTGGATCTCCAATTGGAGTTGCGGTACCATGCGCCTCCATATAGCTAATTGTCGATGGTGCTACTTTAGCATCATTAAAAGCATTAATTATGGCTCCGGCCTGACCTTTAGGACTTGGTGCCATAAAGCTGCCTTTGTCTCCTCCATCATTATTTACACCAACTCCTTTAATCAATCCGTAAATAATATCGCCATCTCTTTCGGCCTCTTCCAATCTTTTAAGTAAAACTACTCCGGCACCGTCGCTAAAAACAGTTCCTTTTCCAGAAGCTTCAAAAGATCTGGTTGAGCCATCGGGACTTTTTATAAATCCATCATCATAAAGGTGTCCACTATTGATTGGGCAAGTTACGCTAGATCCTCCCGCAAGGGCAACGTCGCACATACCTGTTCTAATGGCTTTCACGGCTTCGGCAACTGCCAACAAAGAAGTTGAACACGCAGAATGTACACTAACGGATGGGCCTTTTAGATTTAAATGATACGAAGTACGAGGGGCTATAAAATCCTTTCCGTTAACGGTATAGATTTGTAATTCGCCTATTGAACTCTTTAGTTCTTTATTATTAAAAATGTTGTTTTCGTAATAGGTATTGATTTCGCTACCGGAATAAACGGCAATACTTCCTTTATAATGTTTAGGCAGATGTCCTGCTTTTTCTAGTGCTTCGAATGAAATTTCTAAAAATACTCGTATTTGAGGATCCATTGCGGCTGCAAGCTGTGGGTTTAACCCAAAAAAACCTGCATCAAATGTTTTGGCAGAAGGTAAAACTCCTCTTGCACCTATGTAAAGCGGATCATTACGAAGACTTTCGGGTAAACTGGCATCTAATTCTTCTTTTGTAAATAAAGAGATTGTTTCTTTTCCATCTCTCAGGTTTTCCCATAATTCATCAATTGTATCAGAACCGGGAAATCTTCCTGCCATACCAATTATAGCAATATCTGAAGATGATTTGTTATCATTGGTTTCTTTAAAAGTAAAGAAATCTTCCTTACCATTATTCTCGCTATTTCCTTCTTCCAGAATTGCCGCAAGTTCACTAATTGTGGGATGAATATAAATTTTTGAAACCGGTACGTCTTTAGATAACCGTTGTCTCATTACCGAAGTTACTTTTTGTGCAAGAACAGAACTACCGCCCATATCAAAAAAATCGTCATCGATACCAATACTTGATATTTTTAGTTCGTCACTCCATATTTGAGCAATATCTTTTTCTAATTGTGTATTTGGTTTCTTAAAAAGAGGTGCCGAATCTGGTCTGTGATATTCAGGAATTGGTAAGTTCTTTTTGTCTATTTTTCCGTTTGGAGTTATCGGAAATTCGTCGACCCAAATATATTTTGATGGTAAAAGTATTTCGGGTAAAATTTTTGAAAGTGCGTCCTGTATCAGTTTTTCATTCTGTATCTGATCGCCAGATTTTAAATAAGCTATAAGTTTATCTTCATTTCCAATATGCTTGCTTACAATTACCGCAGATTGTTTTATTCCGGCTAAACTATTTAAAGAAGCTTCGATTTCGCCCAATTCTATACGATGGCCTCTAATTTTTACCTGATGATCTATACGTCCTAAACATTGAAAATCTCCATTAGGTAATAATTTGCCTAAATCTCCAGTTCGGTATAGAATAGCATTAGATTCTTTAGTAAATGGATTTTTGATGAATTTTTCAGCTGTAAGTTCTGGTCTTAGCCAGTAACCTTCTGCGACTCCGTCTCCGCCAATAACTATTTCTCCAATAGTTCCAGTTGGAGCAGCTTTTCCTTGCTCATCTAATAAATAAATTTGCGTGTTTGCAATTGGAAGTCCAATGGTTATTAATTCATCATCGGCAATAATTTGTTTTACTGCCGACCAAATAGTGGTTTCGGTAGGGCCGTACATATTCCAAAGAGAATCACATCTCGAAATAAGTTCACGTGCAAGATTTAACGGCAAAGCTTCGCCACCACAAAGTGCTTTTAATGAAAGCGGTTTTTCCCAACCAGCATCAAGTAATAATTGCCATGTAGTTGGTGTAGCCTGTAGTATTGTAATTTCTTTATCTTGTAATAGTTGAAGTAAAAGCTGACCGTCGCGTATCGTTTCATAATCAGCAAAAACTACTGTTGCGCCTTTCATTAATGGTAAGAATAGTTCTAATCCTGCAATATCAAAGGAAATTGTGGTAATTGATAATAATTTATCCTTTTCATTTATACCGGGTTCAACTGCCATGCTATAAAGAAAGTTAACTAAATTTTTATGCGTTACAGTTACTCCTTTAGGTTTTCCGGTTGATCCCGAAGTATACATCATATAGGCGGTGGCCGTTTGAGGTACAATTAGAGAAATTGGCGTAATAGGATATTGTTCTAGTGTAGATAATATATCTTCAATCAATATCGTTTTTGAGCTGTTGGGTAATGAGGTAGATAGTTCTTGTGTTGTTAATAAAAAGCTTGCTTGCGAGTCTTCCAGCATAAACTCCAAACGTTCCATTGGAAATTTTGGGTCTAATGGTAAATATGCTGCTCCGCATTGTAAAATAGCTAAAAGAGAAGCAATTAAATTAGGACTTCGATCCATAGATACAGCAACAATTTGTCCGGGAGATAAGCCTTCAGCTAAAAAATAATGGGCCATTTGGTTTATCATATGTGCTAATTCTCTATAAGTAATCTTTCTATTTTCGATTTCAAGTGCTACTGAAGTAGGGGTGGCTTCAGCTTGTTTTGTAAAAAGTTCATGTAACGGACTTTCCGGATACTCCATTCTTGTCCAATTCATCTCTTTGTCTAAATTATTGTTGTTTGATCTTTTCATTTTAATCATCTTAAAATTAAAGTTGAGCAAAATAATATGATAATATTAGCATTGAACTAAAAAGAGACTAATTTTAAAATGCTGGCTAATTGTTTATTAGTGGGGGGAATGATTACGCTTTTTTTATTAACTTTTTTTCTTCTTGATTAATAAATAGATGTAAGAATTTTGATTAGCTTTTGTCTTTGTATGGTCTCTATATTAAAATAATATTTGTAGCTTATTATTCAATAAGTTGATCAAAAAAAGGAATTTTTTTTCATTAAAACTTGTATATTCTGTATAAAGCTATTATTATCGATGAAAAGCATATTTTGAATTTATTAAGGCAAATTTTAAGAAAAATTGTCAAGATTTTGTTTCTTCGGTTCGATGCTTTTTTACCCCTTTTTAAATTCTACTCACATAAAAAAAATGGTTATTAGAAATGTATTTTAAAAAATATTATTTAATTAATGTATTTTAAAAAATAAATAACTAATTTTAATTTTTATTTAAGTGGTTTAAAATCAAATAGATAAAAGTTGATAAATGAGGATTTTTTATTTACTCTCTTTATAATTATGAAAATGAAATAATTTATGGGGTTGTATTGAGGATTAAATAAAAAGCTAGTATTAATGTAATTTATAAAATGAATTAACGTTGTTTTGTAAATCACAACTTGTTTAAGTTGCAAGCCAAAAAAATTTCGTCATTGTTTTCGTAAAACCATATAATTTATTTTTTTTTAATGATTTGTCAAACATTAAAATTATGTACCTAACTTTTTTTAGATGTAAGTAAAAAATCACTAAAATACTACATTTGATGTGGTTAATCGGAATTAATGTAAATTATGTCGACTATATTTTGAAATTAAATAATTTTGCAGTATTAACAAGTATTAAGATTATTGAACTGTGAACTATCTAAGATTAAAATGTATTAACCTACTTATAATTGCAATGTTGTTTTTTCCTTTTTTAGGAGAAAGTCAAAGCGCGCAAACTACTATTATGCAAAGTATAAATGCAGCTGGTAGTAATGCGACAGGAAGTTCTGGAACAGTTTCTTACTCAATAGGACAAGTATTTTATACTTATAATGGAGTAGGAACAGTTTATAATGTAGCTCAGGGTGTCCAACAAAAAGGAAAGGATGATACTCTAGACGTACCAGAAATTGACAAGCCTGCAACAGAAATATTTATTTTCCCAAATCCAACGACAGATTTTGTTAATATAAGCATGAGTGGCTTAGAGTTACAAAGTGGACTAAAATCCTATAAACTTTATGACTTGCAGGCAAAGCTTTTGAAACAAAATAAAATTGATCAAGATCAAACCCAAGTTAGCTTGAGTAATCTAAGTACATCAATTTATATACTAGTAGTATATGTGGATAATAAAATTTTGAAAACATTTAAAATCGTAAAAAATTAAAAAAAAATTACAATGAGACTTGCACATACCCTTTTATTATTATTTGTGACTGTTACACTTAAGGTATTTGCACAAGCACCGGAAAAAATGAGTTATCAGGCAATTATGCGCGCAACAGATAATACCTTGGTTGTTAATTCCAGGGTAAGTCTTAGAGTTATAATTCATCAAGGCACTGCAACAGGTACAACTGTTTATCAGGAAACACAATCTCCTACTACAAATGCCAGTGGTTTGGTTTCTTTGGAAATTGGTACTGGTACAATTGTTATTGGAGATTTTAGTAAAATTTCCTGGGATAAAGGCCCTTATTTTATAGAAACCCAGGTAGATGTAAAAGGTGGGGTTAATTATGATATAACGGGAGTTACACAAATGTTAAGTGTACCCTATGCATTGTATGCTAAAACTGCTGGATCAACAAGCGGTGCTGCAAGTAGAGCAGTAATTGTTTCGTTTACTTCTTCTAGAAATGTAGCGGTTGGAGATATAAATAATACAATAGAATGTACAGCATCTGCTGCATTAACATTAACCACAGACTTTACGAGTATGGTGGTAGGTGAAACGATTAATTTAGAAGCTCATAATGGAGCTGTCTTAACAGTTCAAGCGGCGTCTGGTGTAACCATCAATTATAATGCTGGTGGAAGCGGAAAGTTTACCAGTGTTGCAGGAAACGTAAGATTTGGATTTCTTAGAAAAACGGGCGCAAATTCCTATATTATATCGGGACAATGAAACATCTAATTTACTTCTTACTCTTTTCAACTGCAGTTTTTTCGCAAAACTATCATTATGCAATTGATGAGACACCGGCTAATATTCCTGGTGTAAGTAACCAACTGGAAGAAATTGAATATTTTAATGCTTATTTGTTGCCGCTTACCCAAAAAGCGACGATTCAGGCTGCTTTAGATAAATATGGTTCTGTACGATTGGAAAAAGGAGATTACTCAGGAGTAAACATTGTTATGAAGAGTAATCAAAAACTATATGGACATCCATCTTTAAATAAAATATCTAACATAACGATCGCTGCCGGAAGTACGGGAGTTCTTTTAGAATCGTTACTTCCTGCAGATCAAACCATAACCCTTCAAGGAGGCGGAGTAATTTCGTATTGTACTTTAAAATCAATTAAATGGGCAACTCTGGTAGGTAAAGATGTAATGCTTGAGAATAACTCATTTATTAATTTTATCGGGCCAATCCGACTTGATTGTAGTCGATCAGGTTATATAAGAAATACCAAAATAATCAAACATCAATCGCAGGGTGGTTCAAATATGCTAGTTCTAAAAGGAAATAGCACTACACCAAGTTATGGCAATGTTAGTTTACATACGAACTTTTTAACTCCGCACGGAGACACGACTGATCTTGATGGATTACGTTCGCTTACTTTTGTTGGCTTAGATGCCGAAGGCTGGAATCTTACCGGAGAGGGAACAAAAGCGATGATTTCGGCAACTAATATAGGTGACGTAAAAATTACTAATTTTAATGGTGCCAACAGTTATTCAGCAGTTAAAACGCCATCGTTTGATATCGACGCAGCAAATGTTTTCTTTTTAGAGAAATCTATGAATTTTCCAACAGATATATTGTCGCTAAGAGCTAATATGACTGTAATAAATGGAGGAGGAACGTATATAAGACAACCCGGCACAGTAACTGGATTTGATCTTCTTGGAAATGTAAATGGCAGTAACGCAATTAGGTATAACGGAGTTGAGCAAACTTCGACAATGACAAATACTGCCGTAATTAACAATATTACTAATAGTCTTTTAGGGCCTAAATACACGCCATGGATTAGACCTACATGGGAAACATTACCAAACCCGGCAGGCGCTAATTGGAAAACGGACAGAGCAGGTAAAACAGATCAAACAAGTTATATACAAGGTTTAATTAATACTAAAGGTGTTGCAGAACTTCCGGAAGGAATTTTTTACATAGGTTCTACATTAAAACTTCCTATAGATTCAAATCACGGTATTGTTGGTCGCGGAACGGGTAAAACGGTTATAGTTGGACTTACGGATGATTTTCCTTTAATATCGCTTACTGGTGGTCAGGATGCTAATTTTATATTAAGCTATTTGACACTTCAGGGTGGAAGTGTAGGGATTTATTCGTCGCAAGACTATGGAACACAACATATGTCATATCAAAACATCAAATTTGTTGTGTTTAGAAATCAAAACTATGGTATCCAGTTAAGACGAATTAGAGGATTTGATAACAACTTTCTTGATAATCTAGGTTTTGTCGACTGTAATATTGGATTTTTTCAAGATCCTCTTATTCCATATAATAATGATATTGATACTTCTAGTTTTGTAGACAAAACGATGTTTTATAAAAATCAATTCATAAACTGTACTACATCAGTTTCAATGTTGGCCACCAGAGCAGACAATTTAGATGCTTGGGTAGATTGTAAATTTGATGGAGGTAAAACAGCAATTGCTTTAAATGCGCAAAATGCGCCTTTAGCGGCAAATTGTGATTTTACTAATTTTACAGGAACAAATATTATAAGCAGTAATATATTCTCGATATATAATTCTAACCTTTATAATAACAAAGTAACTAGTTCGATAATTAATTCAATTAGTAATAATATTGAAGGATGTCAGTTTTTAGATAATATTCCGGTGTTTTCACCAGTATTATTTAATCCGCTAAACAATCAAATTGTAAACTCAACAATTACAGGAAACGTCGTAACCGTAATTCCTCCAAACGGTGGTTACGGATTAGAATCGGCTATTTATGTAAATAGCACATTTTTGGCAAACCCAACGCTAAGTAAATTATTGGTTAATGTAAAAGCAGGAGTTCCAACGGTTATAATAAATTCGGCACCAAATTCATATCCACAGCTTTTAGTAACGCAATAAAAAACAAATACAGCACAAAGGATGGTTTTTATAAAATAGATTCTTAATTGTGTTATTTAAATAAAGGTTCAGGTTAGTTCAACTAATCTGAACCTTTTTCTTTTATAGAAGTAATTAATGTGTTTAAAAGATGTATAAACTTGTTCCTATAGTTTTATCATTTTTACCTCAATATAGTTTTAAAACGATCTAAAATATCTGAATATCTTTCGATTAAACTTTTGGCTAATTTTTAAAATGAATTAAGCTTTTTGTCTACTTTAAAATTTCAATTTCGATGATTTTCTAAAGATTTAAATTTTCTCTTCTATTTTACCTTTTTCTAATCTACTTCTAATGTAAATAAGCTCTACAGTGCGTAGAACTACGTGGCTCTAGTCCTATAAAGTAAGGTTTTCGCATCATAATTAAACAGACCAACGGGTCAAAAAATGTAACATATTGTATTTTATCGGATTTTAAAATACGTTGAACAGATTTATTATTATAAACTCGAAACATTATATATTTTTGATCAAAATTTAAAATGAATGATAAAGAATAAACGTCATTTAGCTTTAAACCTTGTTGATAATGGAATAGTTACTTTAAAAAGTTGTTTTTTTTACAAATAAGTTAAAAACAATAAAGCATTTATAAATTGTGCAAATGCTTGAGACTGTAACTTCTAAATAAATATTATTAGTATTTTTTATTTTTTACTTTTTATGAAATATAGTGTATACGAAAATATTAGAAAGATAAGAGAATTAAAAAATTTGACCAGAGAATATGTAGCGGCTGAACTAAAAATGAGTACCAGTGGATATGGTAAAATTGAAAGAGGTGATGTCGATTTAACTGTTTCTAAATTAATTGAAATTTCGAAAGTATTAGAGGTTTCAATTGAGTTCATTTTTAAATTCGATGTTTCAATTTTTTTTAGCGAAGTCAGATAGAATACCCATAAAACAAATCAAATATTTTTATTAATAAAATTAAAATTAGTATTAAATAATAAAGCCATGGAAAATTACTATTCAAAAATTAGAGAGTATCGATTGCAAAATAATCACACCCCTGAATACGTTGCAATTCAAATGGAAATGAGTGTAAAAAAATACGAAAAAATTGAACAGGGAATGGTTGATCTTAAACTATCAAAACTAGACCAATTAGTTAAGATTTTAGGAATCAAAAAAAGCCAAATATTTCAATTAGAGATGTAGAGTTTTAGACACTAATGATTAACTACCACTATACAAAAAAGAGCTTCGTGCTTAAATTTGCTATTTCTTGAAAAGCTCTTTTTTTGTTTACTATTTATGTTTTACTTTTAAAACATATCCTAAAGATTCTAATATTAATACATAATGCGTTTTTGTAATATCTTTTACTATCGCATTTTGATCACAAAAAGGGCCAGAATTTAAATGTATTTTATCCCCAATTTGATACTGCATTACTGATATTTCTGAGGCAGTGTCGCCATCTTTAAGCCATTCTTTTATAGTCTCAATTTCTGTATCCTTTACGACCGCATGTCTCCCGAGCCAAAATAAAAATCGTACCACTCCTGGAGAATGAAATACCAAGTTTCTATCTTTTTCTGCTAATTGCACAAATATGTAATGATTAAACAATGGTTGCTCGACCTTTATTTTTCTGTCAGATCTTTGTTGGGTTGTTTTAATAACTGGACAATAACAATTGATATTAAACTTAGTTAATTGTTCTGCAGCTCTTTTTTCCCATTTAGGTTTTGTGTATACTACATACCATTTCATAATCCTTAATTTATTTATCGTATTTGTAAATAAGTTGTTTTAAAATAGAGTAAGCTTCTTATAATGGAATTCTTCTTGAAAAATTGTTCCAGAAATCGATTATACGAATAGTGTAATTTCTAGTAAAAGAATTCTTTATATCATATAATTAACGAGTAGTTTTTAGAAAATCATTATCAAAAGAGATCTAACGTTTTCGTAAATAAACTAGAATGTAAATTTAATTCTGAGCTTTTAAAATTACAGAAGTTTTTTATGTTAAAATATCCTTATTAAGGACAATTAGCGACAAAAAGGAGATATCCTATCAGTGACATTATTATAATTTTATTCTAAATTATTGTAGGAGTTAAACCCGATAATTGATTAAGATTTCTAGTTTTTTAATCCAGATATTTTAGTCTTTTAAAAACGAGTTAGCAAAGATAATTTTGAGTTTTTAAGCCATTTATTTTTCTTTTTATGAGTAGTTAAAATGTAACTATTCACGGGGAACCCTTTATCTATTTTTTAAAAATAGCGCTGAAACCCCAGTAAAATGGCTCTTTTTATTAGCAGACAATTCTCCATTAATAAACATTTTTTTTTAATCTAAAAACATTAAGCAGATGAGAACTGGAATAACATTTAGTGCTTTTGATTTGTTACATGCAGGGCACGTTAAAATGCTTGAAGAAGCAAAGCAACATTGTGATTTTTTAATTGTTGGTTTACAAACTGATCCAACGTTAGATCGACCAACAAAAAACAAACCAACGCAAACTGTAGTAGAACGCTACATACAGTTAAAAGCCTGTAAGTTTGTTGATGAAATTGTTCCATATGCGACAGAACAAGATTTAGAAGATATATTGAAAGCTTTTACTGTCAATGTACGCATTTTAGGAGACGAGTATAAGGATAGAGACTTTACGGGAAGAAAGTATTGTGAAGAAAAAGGAATTGACTTGTATTTTAATACTAGAGATCATCGTTTTTCGAGTACTAATCTTCGTAATGAAGTATATCAGAAAGAAATTTTAATGCACTCTAATGGCAATTAATTCAGTCACACATGTAGTCTTGACCGGAGGCATTGGAAGCAGATTGTGGCCTCTTTCCAGAAAAACACTTCCTAAACAATATCTTGAGCTTTTTGATGGAGAATCACTTTTTGAAAAAACAGTTGTTCGTAATCAAAACGTTTCTAATAAAATGATAGTGGTGGGTAACATCGAAAATTACAAAATGAGCAATGCCATTATGTCAAAATTCGATAAACCATTTACGCATATTGTAGAAGCTCTTCCGCGTAATACTGCCGCTGCAATTGCCTTTGCTGCCTTTGCATCAAAACCAGAAGATATTTTATTAATTACACCTTCTGACCATATTATAGAAGGAAGAAATGCATACTCAACCGCTTTACAACAAGCGATTGAGTTAGCTAATAAAGATTATTTGGTAACTTTTGGAATTAAACCCACTAAGCCGGAAACTGGTTATGGTTACATAGAGTTCGAAAACGAAAATGTAATTGCATTTCATGAAAAACCAAATTTAGAAACAGCAAAGACTTACCTAAAAAGAGGAAATTATTTCTGGAATAGTGGACTTTTTTGTTTCAAAGCAGGAAAGTTTTTAGAGGAACTCAAAAAACAAGAACCAGAAGTTTATCAAACTTCAAAAGTAGTTTGGGACGCCAATAAAGATGGTTTTTTGGATTATAATTTGTCACTAAAAATTCCTTCTATAAGCATTGATTATGCAGTTATGGAAAGAAGCAAAGACATTAAAGTGGTTGCCGCTAATTTTGAGTGGTCAGATTTAGGGTCGTTTGAATCAGTTTATGATTATTTAGTACAGAAAGGACATCCAATAGATGCAAATCGAAATATTGTAATAGGAACCTCCATGCATACTACTTTTATAGGTGTCAAAAATTGTATACTGATTTATACGACCGATGCTTTAATGGTTTTGCAAAAAGAAAATTCTCAAGAAGTAAAACAAGTTTATCAGCAATTAGAATCAATTGCTTCGCCGTTATTGTAAAATAAATTCTTGAAAAGATTAATCTCTACTCTTAAAAAAATTAAAAGTGCCAACAATGATTGATAAAAATTCGAAAATATATATCGCTGGACACAAAGGAATGGTGGGAAGTGCTATTTGGAGAACCTTGACTGCAAAAGGATATAATAATCTTATTGGAGCTTCAAGCAAAGAATTGGATTTAAGAGAACAAGAACAAGTTCGCAACTTTTTTCTAAAAGTAAAACCAGATGTCGTTATCGATGCCGCAGCAAAAGTGGGAGGGATTTTGGCCAATAATGATTTTCCATATCAGTTCTTGATGGAAAATATGCAAATTCAAAATAACCTGATTAGCGAAGCACACAATCTCGATGTAAACAAATTTATCTTTTTAGGAAGTTCCTGCATATATCCCAAACTAGCACTGCAACCCTTAAAAGAAGAATATTTGCTTACAGCTTCTTTAGAAAGTACAAACGAGTGGTATGCTATAGCAAAAATTACTGGCGTAAAATTATGTCAGGCGATACGCAAACAATTTAAAAAAGATTTTGTGAGTTTAATGCCAACGAACTTATACGGTACTCATGACAATTTTGATTTAAATAGTTCTCATGTCTTGCCAGCTATGATTCGTAAATTTCATGAAGCCAAAGAAAACAATAATGCATCTGTAATACTTTGGGGAAGCGGTAAACCCATGCGAGAATTTCTATTTGTAGATGATATGGCAGAAGCAGTAGTTTTTGCTTTAGAAAATCAACTTCCTGGGTATTTATACAATGTAGGAACAGGAGAAGATTTAACGATAAAAGAACTGGCTACTACCATACAAAAAATTGTAGGTCATACCGGAAATATTATCTGGGACGAAAACAAACCCGACGGCACACCACGAAAATTAATGGATGTTTCTAAAATGCATCATATTGGTTGGAGACACCAAGTGAATTTAGAAGAAGGAATACAAAAAACTTACAATTGGTTTCTGAAAAATATCGAAAATTTAAAAGAGAAGGTTTATTAATAATCTTTCTCTTTTATCCTTAGAAACCCCACAAAAATTTTACAGTTAAGACTTTATAAACATTGCAACATTGCAACACAATGGCTTTGTGCCTTATAATTAAATTATGAATCTATTAAAAAAAACAGCTTTCATTACGGGAGTGACAGGACAGGACGGAGCCTATTTGAGTGAATTTTTATTAGAAAAGGGCTATGTAGTACACGGATTAAAAAGACGTACATCTTTATTTAATACTGATCGAATCGACCATTTATACCAAGATCCTCATACAAAAAACAGGAATTTTATTTTGCATTATGGCGATATGACCGATAGTACAAATCTGACTCGATTAATTCAGGAAATTCAACCTGACGAAATCTATAATTTGGCTGCGATGAGCCATGTTGCAGTTTCATTTGAAACCCCTGAATATACAGGTAATGTAGATGGATTAGGAACCTTGAGACTTTTGGATGCAGTTCGTTTGCTTGGATTAGAGAAAAAAACTCGAATTTATCAAGCATCGACTTCAGAATTGTACGGTAAAGTACAAGAAGTACCACAATCTGAAACAACTCCTTTTTATCCAAGATCGCCTTATGCGGTAGCCAAAATGTATGCCTATTGGATTACTGTAAATTACAGAGAAGCCTATGGTATGTATGCCTGCAACGGTATTTTATTCAATCATGAATCACCTATTCGAGGAGAAACTTTTGTAACACGTAAAATTACAAGGGCTACTTCTAGAATCGCTTTGGGATTGCAAGACAAATTATATTTAGGAAATTTAGATGCGCAGCGCGATTGGGGACATGCCAAAGATTATGTAAGAATGATGTGGATGATCTTGCAAGCTGATGAACCTGAGGATTGGGTAATAGCAACTGGAAAAACGACAACTGTTCGCGAATTTGTACGAATTAGTTTTGCTGAAGTAGGTATAGAACTAGAATTTAGAGGTCACGGTATAAATGAAAAAGGTTATGTAGTATCATGTAGCGATCCTGATTACCAGATTGCAGCAGGTAGTGAAGTATTAGCTGTAGATCCTGAGTATTTTAGACCTACCGAAGTAGATCTATTAATAGGAGATCCTACAAAAGCTAAAACTAAATTAGGATGGGAATGTCAGTATGAGTTATCTGAATTGGTTCAGGAAATGATGCAATCTGATATAAAACTGATGAGGAAAGAACAGCTATTAAAAGAATGCGGTTTTACAGTTCTAAATTATTTCGAGTAAACAATTAGATTATAAAAAAAGCAAACATTTTTTTCCTCAAAAAAAGAATTTAAATGAAAATTAAAAATATTTGTTGTCTAGGTGCTGGTTATGTTGGAGGCCCAACAATGTCTGTTATCGCCTTAAAATGCCCAGAGATTCGAGTAAATGTTGTAGATTTAAATGAAGGCCGAATTTTGGCTTGGAATGAAGAAAATCTGGATAAACTACCTGTTTACGAGCCAGGACTTGCAGAAGTGGTTAAAGAAGCAAGAGGTCGTAATTTGTTTTTTTCGACAGATGTTGATAGTGCTATAGAAGCCGCCGATATGATTTTTATCGCAGTTAACACGCCTACCAAGAATTATGGAGAAGGAAAGGGAATGGCAGCCGATCTAAAATTTGTAGAGCTTTGTGCAAGACAAATTGCCAGAATTGCTAAGAACGATAAAATAATAGTCGAGAAATCGACGCTTCCGGTTCGTACAGCCGAAACTTTGCAGACTATTTTAGATCATGCAGGAAATGGAGTTAAATTTGAAGTGCTTTCTAATCCTGAGTTTTTGGCCGAAGGAACAGCAATTAACGATTTACTAAATGCTGACCGTGTTTTAATTGGAGGAAAACAAACAGAAAGTGGTCAAAAAGCAATTCAATCTCTAGTTGATATTTATGCACATTGGCTTTCACCCAAACAAATTTTGACCACCAATGTATGGTCGTCAGAGTTATCAAAATTAACGGCTAATGCATTTTTAGCACAAAGAATATCATCAATAAATGCATTATCGGCTTTATGTGAAGCAACAGAAGCAGATGTTGATGAGGTTGCTAATGCAATCGGAACGGATAGTAGAATTGGTTCAAAGTTTCTAAAAGCTTCGGTAGGTTTTGGAGGATCTTGCTTTCAAAAAGATATTTTAAATTTAGTGTATTTATGCCGCTATTTTAATTTACAAGAAGTAGCTAATTATTGGGAACAGATTATTATTCTGAACGATTATCAAAAATATCGTTTTGCAAAGAAAATTATAACATCGCTATTCAATACCGTTAGCGGAAAAAAAATAGCATTTTTGGGGTGGGCATTTAAAAAAGATACCAATGATACCCGTGAGTCTGCCGCTATTTATGTAGCAGAACATTTAATTGAAGATGGAGCAGAAATTCACGTATACGATCCTAAAGTTTCTGAAGCAAAAATTAAAGCGGATATGCGCGATTTGTGGGATTTAAAAGGATTTACAGAGCAGAAAATAGAATCAAAGTTAAAACAAATTTTTGTACATCAATTACCAATAGAGGCTCTCGATCAGGCACATGCAGTAGCTGTTTTAACGGAGTGGGATGAATTTAAAACTTACGATTGGAATTCGATTTACATCAAAATGTATAAACCTGCTTTTGTATTTGATGGACGTAACATTCTGGATGCAGCTAGATTAACAGAAATTGGTTTTCAGATTAAAGGAATTGGAAAAGGTTAAACTGATCAATTTCAAAGAGAATTTATTTTAATCGTTTAATTTCTATTTCTTGAAAAATATTTTGTTAAAAGTCAAAGAACATCCTAAGTACGAAACAATTCTAAACTGGGGTAAATTAATTTCGATCACCGGAAGTGCTCAAATTATTATACAAGCTTTAGGATTTGCTTCTGGAATTCTTATAATTCGTTTATTACCACTTCAGGAATATGCTTTTTACACCTTAGCAAATACCATGTTAGGAACTATGACAGTACTTGCAGATGGAGGTATAACAACCGGATTAATGGCTCAAGGCGGAAAAGTTTGGGAGGATAAAAAGAAAATGGGTGTTGTTTTAGCAACAGGTTTAGATTTAAGAAAAAAGTTTGCATTTGCCAGTTTAGTAGTATCAGTACCAATTTTATTTTATTTGTTATATCACAATGGAGCTAGTTGGACAATGTCGTTGCTTATAGCAGCAGCTCTAATTCCAGCTTTTTATGCAACTCTGTCTGATTCATTATTAGAAATAATTCCAAAATTAAATCAAACTATTTTGCCTTTACAAAGAAATCAAATCGAAGTAGGAATTGGAAGATTAGTATTGTCAGGCTTAACAATGTTTGTTTTTCCATGGGCTTTTGTGGCTGTTTTGGCAGCAGGAATTCCTAGAATTTGGGGAAATGTTGGTTTACGAAAAATAGTTTATTCTATGGCCGAAAAAGGCCAACAGCCAGATGCTGAGGTTAAAAAGGAAATATTGAGTTTAGTAAAGCGTATTATGCCTACGTCGATATACTATTGTCTTTCAGGACAAATTACAATTTGGCTAATATCAGTATTTGGAAATACAACTTCGTTGGCAGAATTGGGAGCTCTAAGCAGGTTAAGTGTAGTACTGTCTATTTTTAGCGCTATAATTGCAACATTAGTTATTCCTCGTTTTGCAAAATTAGCATCAAATAAATTTTTGTTATTGACACGTTTCTTGCAGATATTAGGAATTTTGGTTATTTTACTTAGTATAATTGTTCTCATTGTTTATCTATTTCCTACCCCAATTCTTTGGTTACTGGGAGACGCTTATAAAGGATTACCATTTGAATTACTGTTAAGTATTCTTAGTAGCTGCATTGGATTATTGGGAGGAATTGTTTTTAATTTATACAGTTCAAGAGGTTGGGCTATGTCACCAATAGCACTAATTTTAATCAATTTATTAGCAATTATCGTCTCAGCAAGTTTATTGGATTTAGGTAGTTTAAGAGGCGTTTTATTTTTTAATATTATTTTAGGAATAGTGGCTTTAATGCAAACAATTTTGTTTTGTACTTATAATATTCTACTTGTAAAAAATGAGTAATATGAACCGTCCCAATACATTAGCAATTATATATAATAAAGTTATTACCATTGGTCATTCCATATCTTTTTTGGGTCTTAAAATTAGAGGATTACAAGGAGGCAGAGACTCAAAAGTAGAAAGCATAACGTGCAATTGGCCCAATAAATTAATATTAGGATATGAATGTGAAATACAAAATGGAGTTGATTTTAGAATCTGGCATCCTTTTAATAACGAATCCTATATAAAACTTGGAAACAAAGTATTTGTGGGACATGCTTGCGAATTTGTTTGTAATGAAAAAATTATTATTGGAAATAACTGTCTAATTGCAAGTAAAACCACTTTTAATAATACCGGGCACGAGTATAAAATAAATGCCAATATAAATCAGCAACCAATAACGAGTCAGGCAATAATTTTAGAAGACGATGTTTGGATAGGAACTTCATGTGTGATATTACAAGGAGTTACAATTGGTACAGGAGCTATAGTTGCAGCTGGTTCAGTAGTAAATAAATCAATACCTGCAAATGAGGTTTGGGCAGGAGTACCCGCACGTTTCATTAAAAAAAGAATATAAAAAATGGTTTCATCTATTTGCACCTTATTTGAGGGACACTATCATTTTGGAGTTGCTACACTTTCAAATTCACTTTATAATAAAGGATTTCGTGGAACTATTTATGTTGGATATCGAGGTGAATTACCCACTTGGACATTAAACGGAAAAAAAGAGTCAATTGGAAAATGGAACAATGCATTAACTGTTATACCAAGTGAAGGCATTAAGCTTATTTTTTTACCCTTAACAACAACTTATAGCTTAACCAATTATAAACCTGACTTTATGTTAGAATTATGGGAAGGTCCGGCAAAAAATGCAGAAGCTCTATTTTATTTTGATCCGGATATTGTTGTAAATGACACTTGGGTTTGTTTTGAACAATGGATAAATTGTGGAGTAGCACTTTGCGAAGATGTTGAGTCTCCTTTTCAAGAATTTCACCCACGAAGAGTTGGATGGAGAAATTATTTTAAAAAATATAACGTTGATTTAAAATTTAAAAATCAAATCTACGTCAATGGAGGTTTTGTTGGACTTCTAAAAAAAGATATACTGTTTTTGACTTTGTGGACACAACTTCAAAATTATATGGCAACAGCAATTGGAGGATTAGAAAATTCGATATTTTCAAATCAAACCTACAATTCAACAATATTAAAAATGGAAGGATTTACCATTTTTGATAAATCAGATCAAGATGCCCTTAATGCAACTGTTGAAGCTTACCCGGGAATTATTAGCTATCTAGGGAAAGAGGGAATGGGATTTGAAACGAAACACATCACAATGTATCATGCTTTAGGAAGTCCTAAGCCATGGAAAGCAAAACATTTTTCAAGAGCCTTAAACGGTAAAATACCCAGAAGAGAAGATAGTGCATATTGGGAAAATTGCGGTAGTCCAATATTAGCACATTCCAAATGGAAAATTAATCAAAAAAAGGCAAGTATTAAAATAGCTAAATTCATTGGAAGATTTTATAAAGTCTAAAAACGAGAGCTTCATTAGGTTTAAAAATTGATTCAATAAAAATATATTTTTATGAAAGTATATATATTATCCGCTTATGATGAAAGCCAGTCTAATTTTGCATTCCAAAATTTAAAAAAGTCTAGCTTGTATGATCCATTTAAAAAATATGTTTTAGCAGATAATCCTAAGTCAGCAGATCTTATAATCTTTGTTGAACATCACCCTGGCTCTGATCCCTATTTTTTTGAAGTATTAAAACATCCTGTATATAAACAATATAAAAAGAAATGTTATTTATATCATGATAATGACGAGCATCTAACATTGATGCCCACAATTTCGCCGTCGGTTTGCAATTCTAATTATAATAAAAAGATGCATCGACCTTATCATTATCTGGAACAAATTTCGACAAATCCATATATTCAATATACACCCGATAAGGTTTATGAAAAGAAATATTTATTCTCTTTTATGGGAGCTTCGAGAACATATCCTGTGGTAAGAGAAGAAATTATAAATAGGTTTCAGGGTGGTGACAATATTCAAGATACAAAAGATTATAACTCGTGGGAATTAAATGAGGAAGACCGAAACAAGTATTTTGAAAAATATGCTGAAATTTTATTTCAAAGTAAATTTATCTTATGTCCTCGCGGTATTGGTCCCAGCTCTTACAGACAATATGAAAGTATGAAAGTAGGGATTGCACCGGTAATAATTTCTGATGACTGGGTAGAATGGGAAGAAATCGATTGGGACAGTTGTTCGATTCGTATCAAAGAAAAAGATATAAGTCAAATAGAAACAATTCTTAAAAATAGAGAATCAGAGTGCCTTGAACTTGGTCTCAATGCAAGAAAAAACTATGAAAAATACATGTCGTTTGAAAATCAATTTCATTTTCTTTCAGATGCAGCATCCCAATTACATGCCTATAGAAATGAACTTTCGGTTTTAGATTATTTAAGAGAATATTTAAGGTTTTTTGAACCTTTTCATTTTCGAAATTTATTAAGATATTATAAAAATAAATACATCAAATGGATATCCTCTTCATCTGCGGATCGGTCGAGCCAGGAAAAGATGGCGTAGGCGATTACACACGTCGTTTGTCTGGAGAACTTATAAGGATAGGACATGAGGTTAAAATATTGTCGTTGTGCGATCATCAGGCAACTTCTTTTTTAACCGAGTTTCAGGAAATAGAAGGAACTAAAGTTGCTGTAAATCGGATTCCTATAACAGCTTCAAAAAAAGAGCGACTCACATGGACTCAGGATATTTTAAACGATTTTAAACCTCAGTGGATTTCGTTACAATATGTGCCTTATAGTTTTAACCCAAAGGGACTACCATTCTGGTTGCCTTCTTTTTTTAAAAAATTAAAAGGAAATCACAAATGGCATATTATGTTTCACGAATTATGGATAGGAATAGATATTGAATCTTCATTGAAACAAAAATGTATTGGTGTAGTACAGCAATTAATTGTAAAAAAAATAATTCGTAATACTAAGCCACATTTTATCAATACACAAAATAAGTTGTATCAATTTTTTCTTCAGTCACATAAAATTGAGGCAGTTATTTTGCCAATTTGTGGAAACATACCCCTAACAGCAATTAAAACGAACCCTAATAAGTTTACTCAAATAGTATTATTTGGAAGCATTCATCCGGGAGCATCTTTTAAAGAGTTTATAGATGATTTAGTAAGTTTTGAAAGCAAATTAAGCAAGCCAATAAAATTTGTTTTTATAGGTAAAAATGGTCCGGAACTTTCTAGATATCAAGAAGCATTAGAAAGCAAAAAAATACTTTACGAAGTAATGGGAATCCAGCCAGAAGCAGTAATTTCTCAAGTACTAATTGATAGTGATTTTGGAATATCAACCACACCTTATTTCCAGACTGAAAAAAGCGGTGTATTTGCAGCTTACAAAGAACATCAAATAAATACCATTTGTGTTTCGCGCGAATGGACACCAACAAAAGGTCAATACATCATACCACATATTATTAAGTACGAAAAAAATAATTTGAAATTAAATCCAACAACAGTTCAAGTTTTTAATTTGAATATTTTGGCAAATCAGTTTATTAAATCAATATCCATCTCATGAAAATTCTTATTTCTCATCCTTCCGGAAATAGTAATGTACGCGCTATCGCAAAAGGATTTTTAACTCAAGGATTATTGTATCAATTTCATACTTCGATTGCTGTATTTCCAAATAATTTTTGGCATAGAATAGCCAATTTAAAAGGTTTGGGAGATATAAAAAGACGTTCGTTTGATTCTGGATTACAAGCTTATACAGAAATTTATCCGGTAAAAGAAATTGGCAGAATGATTGCTTCAAAATTAAGTTTGAATGCTTTAACTAAATCAGAAACAGGAATTTTTTCGGTAGATAAAGTATATCACAATTTAGATAAGAAAATATCAAAGAAACTCTTAGATGCAAAAAAGCATGGATTAACTGCCGTTTATGCTTACGAAGATGGCGCGCTTGAAACATTTATAGCAGCAAAAAAACTAGGCTTAGAATGCATTTACGATTTACCTATTGCATATCACACCCTTTTACAAGAATTATTGCATGAAGAAGCCATTAGAAAATCAAGTTGGGCATTTACGTTAGGCGGAGGAATTCATGACAGTGGTAAAAAATTAGAAAGAAAAAAAAAGGAATTAGAATTAGCTGATACAATTGTTGTGGCAAGCGATTTTGTGCGTCAGTCATTACCTGAATGGGCCAATAAAAAGAAAATTATTCAATCGCCGTTTGGAACACCTTTTTCATCCAATGAATTTGATTTGGAGGAAAAAAGCAAAACTAAAAGACTGAGAGTTTTATTTGTAGGCTCAATGACACAACGTAAAGGATTGGCCGATTTGTTTGACGCCATAGAATTAGTTGATGCTACAAAAGTTGAGTTGGTAGTTTTAGGTTCATTAGCCGCACCACTTTCTTTTTATACAGATCAGGTAAAGTTTACATATGAACCAACAAGATCACATGATAAAGTTTTGGAATTAATGAGAACCTGCGATGTATTTTGTCTTCCCTCAATTGTTGAGGGCAGAGCATTGGTTATTCAGGAAGCAATGAGTCAGGGATTGCCAATAATTATTACCCCAAATACAGGAGCAGAAGATTTAGTGATTGATGAAGAAACAGGCTTTTTAGTTCCAATTAGAAATCCAGACGCTATTGCAGATAAAATCAATTGGTTTTTGGCTAATAGAAATAGAATTTTTCAAATGGGTAAAAAAGCCAAACAACTTGCAGATACCTATAGTTGGGATAGTTATGCAAATAAAATTTGTACTGTATTAAGTTCTAGTGAGAATTAAAATAAAAAGAGACCAATAAATTATAAATGAAAGATAGTATCGCAAATATTAAAAATTATAAGTCTATAAAAATAGCGATTTGGCTGTATTTTTTCTTGTGGATTTTTGAGGGAGCATTGCGCAAATGGGTTTTGCCTGGCTTAGCAACTCCTTTACTAATCGTGCGTGATCCTGTTGCAATATTTATTATCGTTAGAGCCATTTATTTAAATGTAAATTTTTTAAACGGCTATGTAGTTTTCAGTTCTATTATTACAATTCTGGCATTAATTGTAACACTAACTTTTGGTCACGGTAATTTATTTGTAGGGATCTATGGAGCACGTATTATGTTACTTCATTTTCCTTTAATTTTTATTATTGGGGCAGTTTTTACCAAAGACGATATTCTCAAAATGGGATATGCCTTGTTAGCCTTAAATATCTTGATGACATTAATTGTTTACTTACAATTTATAAGTCCTCAGTCAGCTTTTATAAACAGAGGATTAGGTGGTGAAGGAAGTGCAGGTTTTTCTGGAGCGATGGGTTATTTTAGACCTCCCGGCACTTTTTCGTTCATTACAGGACTAGCTTCTTTTTATATAATGGTTTCTGTATTTGTCTTTTATTTTTGGTTATCAAAAGAACGAGTTTCTAAGATTTTACTTTATACCAGTACACTAGCTTTAATATTTAGTTTACCATTAACAGTAAGCAGAACAGCAGTTGGAGGCGTAATCCTAGTAGGAATTTTTGCTTTTATTGGTTCTGCTACCAGTTTTAAACAGATAATGAAAGTGGCTTTTACCATTTGTGCATTATTCTTATTATTTGCCGTTTTACAAAGTACAACATCAGTTTTTAATATAGGAACAGAAGTTTTTATGAGTAGAGTAGATACGGCGAGCGGACAAAGTGGTGGATTTGAGCAATCATTCTTTTCAAGAATTTTAGGCGATTTTGTTAGACCAATAGTAAACTTATTAAATCTGCCATTGTTTGTTGGTAAACTTGGAATGGGAACCAATGCGGGAGCGCAAATGTTGTCTGGTAGTAATTCGTTTTTAATTGCCGAAGATGAGTTAGGTAGAGTTGGAGGAGAACAAGGTCTTATTTTAGGGGGCGGACTTATTCTTTTAAGATTAATCTTGGCGATTAATTTGTTTTTCAAATCCATAAAATTACCACAAGAAAATAGATTATTACCCTTAACGTTTTGCGGTACAGCTTTGTATCTAATTACTTTAGGGCAATGGGCACAACCCAGTATGTTAGGATGTTCTGTTCTTACAGTAGGACTTTTAGTAGCCAGTATAAATATGAACTTGAAAACAGATAAATGAAAATAGTATTGTTTACTCATCCTAATTTTCTAGGGCATAAAAGCATGCCTCGATTCGCTCAAATGATTATTGGGGGAATGAAACAAAAAGGACACGAGCTGACTGTATGGAGTCCCAAAGCATTTTTTTTCAAACTCTCTTTCAAAAAGCCAGTTTTGGAAAAATGGTTTGGTTATTTAGATCAGTATGTGGTTTTTCCTATAGCAGTAAAAATCAAACTACTTAATTGCAGTAAAGAAACATTATTTGTTTTTTCAGACAACGCATTAGGACCTTGGGTTCCTTTGGTAAAAAAAAGATATCACGTAATGCATTGCCACGATTTTTTGGCGCAACAATCGGCTTTTGGATTATTGCAGGAAAATAAAACAAGCCTAACCGGAAAATATTATCAAAAATTCATTTTTTGGGGATATTGTAAAGCAAGAAATTTTATATCAATTTCTAAAAAGACTCAAATTGATTTGCATCTTTTACTAAACAAAAAACCAACAATATCTCGGGTAGTTTACAATGGAATGAATCAGGATTTTGAGCCTGCAAATGATTTCACAGCAATAAGAGAGAAATTGTCGACTAAGCATAACATCGATTTATCTAAAGGATATATTTTGCACGTTGGAGGAAATGCTTTTTATAAAAACAAATTGGGAGTTCTGGAAATCTACGATCAATGGGCAAAAGATTTTGATATAAAATTACCATTAATTCTAGCTGGCGAACCACCAACCGAAGAGATGATTGACTTTAAAGAAAGATCATTGGTTTCAAAATCAATTCATTTTATAAACAACATCGACGATTTGCAATTACAACAGTTTTATCAAGGCGCATCTGTAATGTTATTTCCATCATTATATGAAGGTTTTGGTTGGCCAATCGTAGAGGCAATGGCTTCAGGAAGTTTAGTAATTACAACCAATGAAGACCCTATGAAAGAAGTCGCAGCCGATGCGGGTTTTTACATTCCAAAAAAGCCTGCCGATTCAGGAAAATTATCAGGTTGGAAAATGATTACAGCCAAAGAATTAGAAAGAGTAATTCAGCTTAGTCCAGAAGAGCGCAAAGATGCCGTATCAAAATCAATCTTGCGATCAAAAGAGTTTTCGGCTCAAGGTTTTGTCAATTCAATAGAAGCCATTTATCAAGAAATTTTACAAGAGAAATGAAAGTAGTTCATTATATAGCAAGTATCGACAAAAGCGCCGGCGGAACCACAGAATACATGCGGTTGTTGAGTAAAGCTTTAAATAAAGATACCTCTTTTATAATTGCTACAGGAATTTCGGAGCAACCTATAAATATTGATGGAGTTTCAATAAAATTCTTCGACGGTAATATATTACGCTGGTTTTCCTTACTGAAAGAATTTCGAGTTTTCCTCAAAAATGAAAAACCTGACGTCGTACATATAAACGGAATTTGGAGTCCGCAAAATTGGGGTTTTCAAAAAGCGGCACAAGAACTAAAAATAAAAGTTGTTTTATCGCCACATGGTATGTTAGAATCCTGGATCATACAACATAATCCTTTGAAGAAAAAAGTCGCACTTTTCTTATTTCAGCATAAAGCCATTAAAAAAGTAGATCATATTCATGCTACTGCTCAAATGGAAAAAGATAGTATTCGAAGATTAAAATTCGATAATAATATCACAATTATTCCCAACGGTATTGATTTGGGAGAATCAGTAATCGAAAAGGAATATTACGGAACGAAAAAAATGGTGTTTTTATCTCGTATTCATCCCAAAAAAGGTATCGAAATATTACTGGAAGCCTGGAGAAATTGTGATACAAAAGGCTGGACTCTGGAAATAGCTGGAAATGGTGACGAGAATTATATATCAGGTTTAATCGAGAGTGCTCAGGATTTAGAAAATGTACATTTTGTTGGTGCATTATACGACGAAGAAAAATGGAATTTTTTGCGATCTGCAGATGTAATGGTTTTACCAACACATAGCGAAAATTTTGGTATCGTAGTAGCCGAAGCATTGGCAGTTGGCGTGCCCGTAATTACAACTACAGGAACACCTTGGGAGGATTTAGAAAATTGTAAATGTGGCTGGTGGATCGATTTGACTGTAGAGAATGTACAATCAACTTTAATAGAGGTTTTCAATACATCAACCGACAAATTACACAGAATGGGATTTAATGGTAAAAAACTAGTTAAAGAAAAATACGATATAAAAGCAATTGGAAAAAACATGATCGAATTGTATAATAATATTTAAAGCAATGAAAATAACTATAGTTCAGGGCGCTTTTATACCAGTTCCGCCAATATTGGGAGGAGCAGTCGAAAAAATATACTTTAAGTTAGGGCAGGAATTTGTCAATCTGGGCCACGAAGTTACACATATAAGCAGATCGCATCCATCGTTTGAAGATAAAGAAAACATAAATGGAGTATCGCATATTCGGGTAAAAGGTTTTTCGACACCCAAAAGTTTAATGATTTTAAAATTTTATGATCTAATCTATACTTTAAGAACATTAAAACATATTGATAGTGATATTGTAGTATCGAATACTTTTTGGTTACCCATTTTTTTTAGAAGTAAAACAAAAGGTAAAGTTTATGTTAGTGTAGAGAGAAGACCAAAATGGCAAATGAAATTATACAGTAACGCAAGTAAATTTAGAGCCTGTTCTCCTATGATTTTTGACTTAGTCAAAGAGAAAATCAAACCGGAACATCATAATAAGATCTCTTATATTCCCAATCCGGTTCCTTTTCAGCTCAAAGATTTTAAAGTAGAAAAAACAAACACCATTTTATTTGTTGGCCGACTTGATAAAGAAAAAGGAGTACATGTTTTAATAGATGCTTTTAATAGTATTCCAGATCACATTGCTAAAAATTGGACATTAAATATTGTAGGTCCGTGGGAGCCGGCAGAAGGCGGTGGCGGCGAGGCCTATTTTGAGAGTTTAAAAAGTAAAAAAGGAAATGTAAATTTTGTTGGTTCAGTTTACGACCAAGACGCATTATCTAAATTTTATTTCGAATCTAAAATTTTTTGTTACCCAATACAAGACGGAACCGGAGATGCTGGCCCTGTTGCTCCTCGAGAAGCTATGTCATACGGATGCGCAACCGTTCTGTCTAATCACGATTGTTTTAATGAGTATGCACTTGACGAAGTAAATTGTTTGAGATTTAATCAAAGCAGTAACAATCAGGTAGAGCAACTTTCAGATCAACTAATTAGGTTGATGACAGATTTAGAACTTCGTGATAAAACTTCTTTAAATGGAAGAAAAGTTTTTGATGATTTTTCGACCACTAAAATTGCCAAAATGTTTATTGAGGATTTTCAATCATTATTAAATGAATAGTACAACTATACAATACAGTCAAGATTCGCCTT
>Ga0302173_10000301_pt1 | contig 26698 bp, 23 predicted proteins | sample I_Fen_N3_1_FD_198785 | JGI IMG/M metagenome (GOLD analysis project Ga0302173, IMG submission 198785) | Peat permafrost microbial communities from Stordalen Mire near Abisko, Sweden - I_Fen_N3_1 | ecosystem: Environmental > Terrestrial > Soil > Wetlands > Permafrost | place: Sweden: Abisko... | reverse complement strand
CTAGAAAGTTTAGACGTGAATAGATACGTGGCCTTAGAGACTTTTATTTGTAATAATAATAAACTATCTTTTTTAGATGTAACTAAAAATGTTATATTAAGCAAATTTGATTGTTCATCTAATAATTTGCGGTATTTGAATTTGAAAAATGGAAATAACAAAAATTTTGATATGACTTATTCTAATTTCGCAAACAATACTCTAACTTGTATTATCGTAGATGATGAAAATTATTCAAATGCAAATTGGTCAGATAGAAAAGACGCTAAAACCGTTTATTCTTCAAATTGTACCTCTTTAGGTATTGAAGATTCTGTTTTCGATTTAGCGGTAGTTTATCCAAATCCGACTAAAGGTGAAGTTCATATTAACAACGTTGATTTAGAAAAAGCAAACGTTTACAATTCATTAGGTCAATTAGTAAAATCTTTCAAATTCAGCGCTGGCGAAAGCGATAATACAATTAACTTATCTGGCCTGCCAAAAGGTATTTATTATGTATACTTAATCAACGGAGATGCCGCTTCTGCGAAAAAAATAATCCTAGAATAAACAATACAATTTAATTCAACTAAAAAATCCCATCTTCAATATTTGAAATGGGATTTTTTATGTTTTCTTTTTTTGTTTAAAAAATATCTTCGCAAGTAAAAACGTCTTTTAACCGAACCCCTTTTTCTGTATGTTCAACCGTTATAATTTGATTGTGCGCGTCATGTTCCAGAAACAGATAATAATTCTGATCTGCAGCAGCATTCAAAAATTTTGATTTTTCCGGCATTGTCAGCAAAGGTCGCGTATCGTAACCCATAACATATGGCAACGGAATATGTCCGGCGGTAGCCAACAAATCGGCACAGAAAACAATGGTTTTATCCTGGTATTGAATTTGCGGAATCATTTGCTTTTCGGTATGGCCATCGACATAATAAATTCCGAAATTCATTTCTTCAGAAAAACCAAAATCAGCTTCAGGACGTTTTATAAAATGCAGCTGTCCGCTTTCCTGCATTGGCAAAATATTCTCTGATAAAAAAGATGCTTTTTCGCGGGCATTTGGTTTTGTTGCCCATTCCCAATGATTTTCATTACTCCAATACTTCGCATTTTTAAAAGCTGGCTCATAACCTGTCTTATCAGAATTCCATTGAACACTTCCGCCGCAATGATCGAAGTGTAAATGCGTCATAAAAACATCTGTAATATCATCTCGGCTAAAGCCATATTTTGCCAATGATTTATCGATAGAATGTGATCCCCAAAGCGAGTAATATCCAAAAAACTTTTCTGACTGTTTATCTCCCATTCCGGTATCAATCAAAATCAGACGATTTCCATCTTCGATAAGCAAACAACGCGCTGCAATATCAATTAAATTATTGGCATCGGCAGGATTGGTTTTGTTCCAAATTGTTTTGGGTACAACGCCAAACATAGCGCCACCATCAAGCTTAAAATTTCCGGATTCTATTGGGTAAAGTTTCATAAGAATAAATTTCTAATATAGAAACAAAGCTAGGAAATTGGATCTCCTTATGCTAAAATTTTCCTTTAAAAACTCAAAACTTCATTATTCTAATGTGATAGAAGAGCTTCCCATTATTTCCTGTTTATCAAAGAAATTGACAAAGTAGGTTCCTTTCTCAAATGGATTTTCATCAGAATTTAAAACTCCGTAAACATTCGTCGCTTTTCCCTGATAATCAAAGCCTACAATAAAACTATAAACCAAGGCTTTGTCATTGCCAAATTCAATTAATTTGTTTTCGCCCAGAACTGTATTTTTTTGATCTAAAACCTGAATATAATACACTTTCTTTCCTGTTTTTGCTACAGGATTTCCATTAACAGAAAAACTAATTTTAAGCTTTTTTACATTCTTGGCTTTATCAGTTTCAAGTTCTTTTCCTGATTTTTTTTCTCGCAGTGCAACTACCTTAAAATTATTCAACGTTAATTTTGAAGCATCTTTAAGCGTTGATTCTAATTTTTTTTGTTTTGAAATTAAAGTATCATTTTCGGCCTTCTGTTTATACATGACCAAATTTTGACTTTCAATTTCGGTAAGCAGATTTTTATTTTGAGATTTTAATGTAGTAACCTCAATACCTCTAGAGGCTAAAGCAGCTTTCAAATCAGACATTTGTCTTCGATATACTTGAATTTGTTCCTGAGAAGGATTTTTAGAAGCATTGATAATTTCCATCAAATTTTCAATATTCTTCCTTTCGATTTCTAATTGTTGTGATAATGCCGTTTTTTCAAGTATTGCTGCATCGTATGCCAATTTTAAATTCATTAAAGAATCTAAAATATTCTTTTGAGCAAGAGATTCTCGATTGGGTTCGACAACCGGTTTTTTAATTGTTACAACTTTAATTTTTTCATCCTTTTCATTTGTCTCTCTACTAAAAATAAAGACTGTAGCACCTATTCCAAAAACAAAAAACACGGCTAAAAGTGCTTTAACCCACTTATCTTTGTATTGTTTTTTCATAATTACTGACAATTTATCGCAAAAATACCATTATTTAACGATCTAAAACAGGTATAAGTACGGTTTTTTAACAAATACAAAGCATTGTTCTCATTTAAATGCTCATAAAAAATGTATTTATTAAATTATTTCCAACTATTTTAAAAATATCATTTAACACATTTATCAATTGTCAATTTAAAAAACAGTAATCAAAATAAGTTCTATCTATTTTAACATTTGTTATAATAATGTGAACCGTTATGGAAAAAGGTTTTTAAGTCGTATCTTTGCAGATAATTTCATTTGAACATTGAGCTACAGTACTTTAAAAAGTAATCCAATAATTACTTTTTAAGTCTTAAAATAAAATGAAAGCTAAAAACAAATACCATAAACAATGATAAAAGTTTCTGATACAGCCAAAAAGAAAATCATCGACTTAATGAAAGATGATGGTTTTGATGCTGCTAGCGACTACGTAAGAGTAGGCGTTAAAAGTGGCGGATGCTCTGGTTTGTCTTATGATTTAAAATTTGACAAAACTAAAGGCGACGACGACAAAATATTCATAGACAACGACATAACTATTGCAGTTGAAAAAAAATCATTCCTTTACTTAGCCGGAACAATTCTTGAATTCTCTGGGGGATTAAACGGAAAAGGATTTGTTTTTAACAATCCAAATGCAAGCAGAACTTGTGGTTGCGGAGAATCTTTCTCTCTTTAAAATAATTAAACGATTGCAAAATTTTATTTAAATCCTTCAATTTTTGAGTCTTTCAATAAAAAAACAATGAGCAAATACACAGAAGACGATTTAAAAATCGAACTCGAGACAAAAGAATACGAATACGGATTTTACACTGATATTGAATCAGAAACGTTTCCTATTGGTTTAAACGAAGATATCGTGAGAGCTATTTCTCTTAAAAAAGAAGAACCTCAATGGATGACTGATTGGCGTATTGAGGCTTTTCGCGCATGGAAAGAAATGATTGAACCGGAATGGGCAAATGTTCACTACGTAAAACCAGATTTCCAGGCAATATCTTATTACTCAGCTCCAAAACAAGTAGATCCAAATAAAACACTGGACGATGTTGATCCGGAATTATTAGAGATGTACAAAAAGTTAGGAATCTCTGTCGACGAACAAAAAATGATGAACAATGTCGCTATGGATATTGTTGTCGATTCTGTTTCTGTGGCAACTACTTTCAAGAAAACATTAGCTGAAAAAGGAATTATTTTCTGTCCAATTTCAGAAGCTATTAAAGAACATCCTGAATTAGTAAAAAAATACTTAGGAACTGTTGTACCGCAAAAAGACAATTTCTACGCAGCATTAAACTCAGCAGTTTTCTCTGACGGAAGTTTCTGTTACATTCCAAAAGGCGTTAGATGCCCAATGGAACTTTCAACTTATTTTAGAATCAATCAGGCAGGAACAGGACAATTCGAGAGAACTCTTGTTATTGCTGATGCAGGAAGTTACGTTTCATACCTTGAAGGATGTACTGCTCCAAGTCGTGATGAAAACCAATTGCACGCTGCTGTAGTTGAATTAATCGCTATGGATGATGCTGAAATTAAATATTCTACCGTTCAAAACTGGTTTCCTGGAAACAAAGAAGGAAAAGGTGGAGTTTACAACTTCGTAACCAAAAGAGGTTTATGCGAAACAAACGCTAAAATTTCTTGGACACAGGTTGAAACTGGTTCTGCTGTAACCTGGAAATACCCTTCTTGTGTATTAAAAGGAGATAATTCAGTAGGAGAATTTTATTCGATCGCTGTTACCAATAATTTCCAACAAGCAGATACAGGAACAAAAATGATCCATTTAGGTAAAAACACTAAATCGACCATTATTTCTAAAGGTATCTCTGCCGGTAAATCACAAAACAGTTACCGCGGATTAGTACAAATTAGTCCTAGAGCAGATAATGCAAGAAACTTTTCGCAATGTGATTCTCTATTAATGGGTAACAATTGTGGAGCACATACTTTTCCTTATATCGAAAGTAAAAATCCATCTGCAAAAATAGAACACGAAGCAACTACAAGTAAAATTGGAGAAGATCAGGTTTTTTATTGCAACCAAAGAGGTATTCCAACTGAAAAAGCGATTGCCTTAATTGTAAACGGTTTCAGTAAAGATGTATTGAATAAACTTCCAATGGAATTTGCTGTTGAAGCTCAAAAATTATTAGAGATTTCTTTAGAAGGATCTGTAGGTTAATTGCAAAATGGAAGGTAAAAAAGTAATCATTTTAGGTTCATCCAGAAAAAACGGAAACACAACCCGAATTGTGGATGAAATTTCTAAAGATTCCGGAATAGATGTAATTGATTTAAGTGATTATAATATTTCTTATTATGATTATGAAAGCAAAAACAGAGAAGATGATTTTTTGCCTTTAATAAAAGGTATCATCGAAAAATACGACACTTTAATTTTTGCAACGCCAATTTATTGGTACAATATGAGTGGAATAATGAAGGTTTTCTTTGATCGTATTTCGGATTTAATCCGAATTGAAAAAGAAACCGGAAGAAAACTTAGAGGAAAGAAAATTGGCGTGATATCAAATTCACACGACAATGAAATTGAAGAAAGTTTTTACATCCCATTCAAAAAATCAGCCGATTATTTAGGCATGGAATATTTAGGACACGCGCATTTTAATGCTAACATCCTAAACCAAACAACAAAAATAGAATTGACATTTATATAAAATAAAAAAAACAATGTTATCAATAAAAAACCTTCACGCCTCAATTGGTGATAAAGAAATCCTGAAAGGAATTAATATAGAAGTTAAAGCTGGCGAAGTACACGCTATCATGGGACCAAACGGTTCTGGAAAAAGTACACTTTCGGCTGTAATTGCCGGAAACGAAAACTACGAAGTTACTGAAGGAGAAGTTTTCCTTGACGGAGAAGATCTTGCTGATTTAGCTCCAGAAGAAAGAGCACACAAAGGAGTTTTCCTTTCTTTTCAATATCCTGTAGAAATTCCTGGAGTAAGTGTTACGAACTTCATGAAAACTGCCATCAACGAAACTCGTAAAGCTAACGGTCAAGCCGAAATGCCTGCAAACGAAATGCTAAAAGTAATTCGTGAGAAATCTGAATTATTGGAAATTGATCGTAAATTTTTATCTCGTTCACTAAATGAAGGTTTTTCTGGTGGAGAGAAAAAAAGAAACGAAATTTTCCAGATGGCAATGTTAGAGCCAAAATTAGCAATCCTTGACGAAACTGATTCTGGTCTTGATATCGATGCTTTAAGAATTGTTGCTAATGGAGTAAACAAATTAAAAAGCGAGAAAAACGCAATTATCGTAATCACACACTACCAACGTTTGTTAGATTATATCGTACCTGATTTCGTTCACGTTCTTTACAATGGAAAAATTGTAAAATCTGGCGGAAAAGAATTGGCTTACGAATTGGAAGAAAAAGGATACGACTGGATTAAAGCAGAGAATTAATTTGTTTCAGGTTTCATGTTTTTTTAGTTTCAAGTTACAAACTATATTTGTAGGTTTTAACTTAGAAATAAAAAACAGAAATGGCAACAATTAATAGATTTGAAGATTTAGAAATTTGGAAAGAAGCTCGACGATTAGCAAAAGAAATTCATCTTATTGCAGTTCATACAGAGTTAAGATCAGATCTCAGATTTAAAAATCAAATAAAAGATTCTTCGGGTTCAGTAATGGATAATATTGCTGAAGGATTTGAAAGAGATGGAAATTTAGAATTTCGACAATTTTTATCTATTGCGAAAGGTTCCGCCGGAGAAACAAGATCTCAATTATATCGAGTTTTTGATTTTGAATATATTTCGGAACAAAAATTTGAAGCCTTAAAAAAAGATTACGAAAATTTAAGTGGTAAAATAAAAAACTTTATTACTTATCTCAATAAAAAAGATTTCAAAGGAAATAAGTTTCAGTAAAAAAAACTTGAAACTTCGAACCTGAAACAAAAAAAAACGGATCGCAAAGTAACAAGTCCCAACAAGCAACCTGAAACTTGAAACCTGAAACTCCGAAGGAAACAAAAGAAAAATGGATTTAAAAGAAAAATTAGTATCGTCTTTTATGGCTTTTGAAGAGCGTGTCGATGTACATTCAGATTTACATGACGTTCGCACAAAAGCACTAAAAAACTTTGAAAATAAAGGTTTCCCAACCAAAAAAGAAGAAGCTTGGAAATATACATCGTTAAACGCCATCTTAAAAAATGACTTTTCGGTTTTTCCTAAGCAAGAAAATTCAATCGAATTTAATCAAGTAAAAAAATACTTTTTACACGAAATTGACACTTATAAATTAGTATTTATTGATGGTGTTTTTAGTTCGCATTTATCTTCTACAACTCACGACGGAATCGATGTTTGCTTAATGTCATCGGCATTAACTAAACCAAAATACAAAATGATTATTGACACTTACTTTAATCAAATTGCCAGTAAAGACGAAAGTTTAACTTCGTTGAATACTGCATTTGCTTGCGAAGGTGCTTACATCAATATCCCAAAAAAGAAGGTAGCCGACAAACCAATTGAGATCATGTATTTCTCTACAGGAAACGAAGCTGCTTTATTGGTTCAACCTAGAAATTTGATTATTGTGGGAGAAAATTCACATGTTCAAATTATCGAGCGTCACCAAAGTTTGAACGAAAATCCAGTTTTGACCAATTCGGTTACAGAGATTTTCGCTCAAAAACGTGCAATTGTAGATTACTACAAAATTCAAAATGACAATAGCGAAGCTAATTTAGTTGACAATACTTATGTATCTCAACAACAAGAAAGCCACGCTTATGTACATACTTTTTCGTTTGGAGGAAATTTAACTCGTAACAACTTAAACTTTTATCACTTTGGTGAAAGATTAACAAGTACACTTAACGGAATTTCTATCCTTAACGACAAACAACACGTTGATCATTATACTTTGGTAAACCACGCAACACCAAATTGCGAAAGTTTCCAGGATTATAAAGGAATTTTCTCTGATCGCTCGACAGGAGTTTTCAACGGAAAAGTTTTGGTTGAAAAAGAAGCTCAAAAAACAAATGCTTTCCAAAAAAGCAATAATATTTTATTGAGCGATAAAGCAACTATTAACGCAAAACCACAATTAGAGATTTTTGCCGATGACGTAAAATGTTCTCACGGTTGTACAGTTGGACAACTTGACGAAACTGCTATGTTCTACATGCAATCTCGTGGTATTCCTCAAAAAGAAGCAAAAGCTTTATTGATGTACGCATTCTCGAATGCTGTTATCGAAAGCATCAAAATACCAGAATTAAAACAAAGAATTACTAAAATCATTGCTACAAAATTAGGCGTGAATTTAGGATTTGATTTGTAGATTTTCTTAACCGCAAAGAGCGCTAAGATTTACGCAAGGTTCGCAAAGTTTCATACAAGCTTTGCGAACTTTATGCTTTATATAGGTTTTGAACTTTTACTTTTTAAGCTTTTTTCTGAAGAAGAATAAAAATGCTGAAAAGATTGTACAGAAAATAATTGCAGAAATTTCCTGAATCCATATACTGTAAATCAAAAAGCCAAAGCTTCCAATAAGAATTATTGTGCAAACTAAATATTGCAAAAATCTCAAATCATCACTCAATTTTAATTTCATAAAATCATTAATAGTTTTTAATTGTATCATAAAAAGTTCGCAAGATTTATTGTAAAATTGCACACTTTGCGGTTAACTCTTTAACCTCTAATTTTTATGATTGACAATATAATACTAAAAAAAATCAATCCCAACCCAAGCAATAAACAAATACTACTTAATATTGGACCAACTTTTACAGTCCAGGCAATTCCATTTAACACAAAGCCAACGATAAATAAAATTACTGGATGTAATACCTTTTTCATAAAATTATTTTTTTACACTCTCAATTATCCCCTTCAAAAATCCATTAAAATCAAATCCTTGCTCCTCTTCCTTTAGCCCCATTCTCACAATAACCATATCCAGAGACGGAATAATCGCCACCATTTGCCCTTGATATCCGCTGCAATAAAACATATCACGAGGAACATCCGGAAATTTTCCTCCGGCATTAAGCCAAAACTGAGCACCATATTTCCCTTCAGAAGTATTTGTTGGAGTTGCTGTATATTTTACCCAACTTTCGTCCAGAATTTGTTCACCGTTCCAGTTTCCTTTATGCAGATACAATAATCCAAATTTCGACCAATCTCTTGCTGTTGCCCATCCGTATGACGAACCTACGAATGTTCCCGACATATCTTGCTCAACTAGCATCGAATTCATTCCTATTTTGTCGATTACGGCGCTGTACCAAAAATCAAGATATTCTTGTTGCGTTTTAAACTGCGCTTTTAAAATTCGGGATAACAAATTTGTTGTTCCAGACGAATAATTCCAATGCGTATTTGGTTTAAATTGAGCCGGTTTATCCATTTGTACTTTTCCCATATCTTCAGCCTGAAAAAGCATTTTTGTGGCGTCGCAAATCGTGCTGTAATTCTCTTCCCATTCTAAACCGGAATTCATATGTAACAAATCGTTTAGGGTAATAATTTTACGATCGTCATTTTTCCATTCGGCAATTGGAGCCGGTTTATAAATATCAATTTTTCCTTGTTTCGCCAAAACTCCAAAAGCCGAACTTGTAATACTTTTTGTCATTGACCAACCCAAAATTTTACTGTCTTTGTTAAATCCGGTATCGTATTTTTCAGCGATTAATTTATCTTTATACAAAACTACAACGGCGCGTGTACGTTTTGTTTTTTCTCCATTTTTGTCAAAAGAATCATCAATAGCTTTTTTCAATTTTGAATACTCTACATTCGCGAAAGCAGAATCTTTTGGTTCATTATTTCCATATGGAAAAGGCAAGTTATTAACCAATTTTGTTCTTTTTGGAAGCAAATAAGGTTTTGAAATATCAAAATCATCATTAATTAAAATCGCACCCAAACCTTCACGATAAATTGCTTTTCTTTCTTTTAAACCATAAACATTCGATGTTGCAAATTTCTCTGCATCGTTAATTGCATTGGTCGCCAAATCGATCATCTTAATATCGTTGTCGGTTTTTTCAATTAATTCCTTCGGGCGATTATCTATAAAATGCGCAGAGGCAATACTTTTGGCAGAGAAGCCGGAAATCAAATCAAGTTTCGGATAAGTTGTAAATCCGAAATACAAAAAAGCAAGAATCAACACAACCGCAAGTACTTTGAGAAATTTTTTCATAATGATTTAGGATATTTTTACTGCAATATAAATAATTTATCTTCACGATATTAGAACCTAAATTACAAATCTGATTCGGATAATTCATTAAACCAAATTGATTTTTACAGAATCAGTATTTACGCCTTGCGACAATGGTACCATAAAAGGAAATTATAGAATAGCTGTAGAAACCAATTTAGTTTTAGTACTTTTGTAAATAGAATTTTTCTAAATAAGACATGCTAGACATTCAAAAAATAAGAGCTGATTTTCCGATACTTTCGGAAAAAGTTAACGGAAAACCTTTGGTATATTTTGACAACGGAGCAACTTCACAAAAACCACAAATTGTGATTGATGCTGAGGCAAAATATTATCAGGAAATAAACGCCAATATTCATCGTGGTGTTCATACTTTAAGTCAATTGGCAACTGATGCTTACGAGATTTCGAGAGTAAAAATCCAACATCATATTAATGCTAAATTCTCTCATGAAGTTCTTTTTACATCTGGAACTACACACGGAATCAATTTAGTAACCAATGGTTTTGCTTCAATTTTAAAACCTGGAGACGAAGTTGTCGTTTCTTCATTAGAGCATCATAGTAACATTGTGCCTTGGCAAATGTTATGCGAAAAAACGGGAGCAACTCTTAGAGTTATTCCGATGAACGAAGATGGCGAACTGATCATGGAAGCTTTTGATGCTTTATTGTCAGAAAAAACTAAAGTTGTTACTGTAAATCATATTTCGAACGCACTAGGAATCATTAATCCTATCAAATATATTATTGAAAAAGCTCACGCTGTTGGCGCTGCTGTTTTGATTGATGGTGCACAAGCTGTTCCGCATTTAAAACCAGATGTTCAGGATTTAGATTGCGATTTTTATGCTTTTTCAGGACACAAAATGTGCGGTCCAACCGGAACTGGAATTTTATACGGAAAAGAGGCTTGGTTAAATAAATTACCTCCTTATCAAGGTGGTGGCGAAATGATTAAAGAAGTTACTTTCGAGAAAACGACTTATGCCGATTTACCTCATAAATTTGAAGCCGGAACTCCAAACATTGCTGGTGGAATTGTTCTGGGAACTGCTGTTGATTATTTAAACAATATTGGTTTTCATAACATTCACAAACACGAAGAGCATTTGTTAGAATATGCTACAAAACGTTTATTAGAAATTGAAGGTTTAAAAATTTACGGAACAGGAAAGAATAAGGCTTCGGTAATTTCGTTTAATATTGACGGAATTCACCCTTACGATATTGGTTCTATTATAGATAAATTAGGAATTGCTGTTCGAACAGGACATCATTGCGCACAACCTATTATGAACTTTTTCTGTATTCCGGGAACTATTCGTGCTTCTTTTTCTTTTTACAATACCAAAGAAGAAATTGACGTAATGGTCGAAGCAGTTAAAAAGGCAAAAACCATGTTAAGCTAAAAAAACTTTTTATGAGAATATTATCTTTATTGCTTCTAACAATTATAATTGGGACAAGCTGTTCAAGCCAAAAGAAAACAGATATGAAATCTACTCAAATTGAATATACTGCTGTTTCACGTGGTCTTTACAAAAAGATAGTTGTTCAAAATCAAATGGTTTCAGTTACTAATGGCCGAAATAGTGAAGCTGTTGAAAGCAAAATAAGCGACTCGAAATGGAAACAGATTGTATCGGAATTTTCGAAAGTAAATTTAGATACTTATTCAGCTTTAAAAGGTCCAACTGAAAAACGCTTTTACGACGGTGCCGCAATTGCAAATTTAAAGATAATTCAGAATCAGAAAATATACGAAACTCAAGGTTTTGACAATGGCTATCCTCCAAAAGAAATAGAAAAATTGGTAAATTTGCTACTGGATTTTACGAAAGAATAATTATGACAATAAAAGAAATACAAAACGAAATTATAGACGAATTTTCGATGTTTGATGATTGGATGCAACGTTATGAGTACATCATCGAATTAGGAAAAAGTCTTCCGTTAATCAAAGAAGAATACAAAACCGACGAGAATTTAATTAAAGGTTGTCAATCAAAAGTTTGGTTACAGGGCGAGCAAAAAGATGATAAAATTGTATTCACGGCAGATAGTGACGCGATTTTAACCAAAGGAATTATCGCGATTTTAATTCGTGCGTTTTCGAATCAAAAAGCAGAAGATATTATAAATGCTGATACGCAATTTATTGACGAAATTGGATTAAAAGAACATTTATCTGCAACTAGAGCAAACGGATTAGTTTCGATGATTAAAAACATCAAAATGTATGCTTTGGCTTTTGATGCAAAAAATAAGAATTAAAAAAAATTAAACCATATAAGTTATATAAGGAAATTTAAGTTTTCTTTTAAATGAACTTATATAACTTATATGGTGAAAAAACATAAACAAAGAAATGGAACAAGAAATAGACACAAACGAATTAGGAGAATCAATTGTAAAAGTTTTAAAAGGCATTTACGATCCGGAGATTCCTGTAGATATTTATGAGTTAGGATTGATTTACGATGTAATGGTTAACACTGATTATGAAGTAAAAATCTTGATGACTTTAACATCTCCAAACTGCCCTGTTGCAGAAAGCTTACCAAGAGAAGTTGAGGAAAAAGTAAAAACAATTGAACATATCAAAGATGTTGATGTTGAAATTACTTTTGATCCTCCTTGGACTAAAGATTTAATGAGCGAAGAAGCAAAATTAGAATTAGGAATGCTATAATATTTATTTCAGGTTTAACGTTTCAAGTTTCACGTTACGCAACTTGAAACTTGAAACCACAAACTTGAAACCATTTTTCATATGGAAGAAATTATCAACAAAGTTGCCAATAGCGCCTTAGAAGTGTTTGATCTTGAGGATTATTACCCAAAAGGAATGCGCGTACAAATAGACATTTCCCAATGGCTTTTAGAAGGCTTCTTACTGAAAGAAAAGGACTTCAGAGAACACTTAAAAAACCACGATTGGTCGCAATACCAAGATCAATATGTAGCGATAAATTGTAGCACAGATGCTATTGTTCCTGCATGGTCTACAATTTTAGTCGCGATTCAATTAGCTCCTTATGCAAAAAAAGTTGTCGACGGAACTATCGAAGATTTAGATGCTAGTTTATATGAAGAGATTTTAAGCAAGCTTGACTATTCTGCATACAAAAACAAACCTGTCATTATAAAAGGCTGCTCTAGAAAACCGGTTCCAACGAGAGCTTATATTTTAGCCTCTACTTATTTACAACCCTTTGCAAGAAGCATTATGTACGGAGAAGCTTGTTCTGCAGTACCATTATATAAAGAATCTAAGAAATAACCTTCTTTTACAATCCATAAACAACGTGCCTTTTAACAGTTTTTAGTATATTTGTTCTTACACATTTAAACTATACACCATGAGAAAGCTAACGTTGTTACTCTTTATTTTAACGAACCTAACTTTTGTTCAAGCTCAAAATTCAGAAAAAGAATTAATTCAAAATACTGAAAAAGCAGTAAAGAAAATAAATGATACTATAGAGGGCGAAGGTTGGAAAGCAAAAGGAACTGTTTCTCTTTTACTTAATCAATCAAGCTTTAACAACTGGATTGCGGGAGGCGAAGATAGCTTTTCAGGAACTTTGGGAATCAACTACGATTTCAATTACAAAAAAGATGATCTTACGTGGGATAATAAAATCTTAGCATCTTACGGTCTTTTACAAACTAAAAATGCCGACTATGAAAAAAAGACTGATGACCGTCTGGAATTCAATTCTATCGTAGGAAAAAAAGCTTTTGGTCAATGGTATTACTCTTATTTTCTGAATTTCAGAACTCAGTTTACAACGGGTTATTTATATGGAAAAGACGCTAACGGAAAAGAAATCAGAACCGAAAATACTAAGTTTATGTCTCCGGGGTATCTTACTACTGGTCCTGGTATTTATTGGACAAAAGATGATAACCTTAAAATAAACTTTGCTCCTTTAACTTCTAAATTTACTTTTGTAGATAGTGCTTACACTTCTGGAATCGATCAAGCAACCGGATTACCATATGTTGATGGCGCTTATTTTGGTGTAGACGCCAACAAAAGTATGCGTTATGAGCTAGGTTTCTATGCTTCTGTTTACTACAAATTGGCTATTATGACTAACGTAACCGCTGAAAATACTTTGAATTTATATTCTAATTATTTAGAAGATCCTCAAAACGTAGATATTAATTACTCTCTAAATATAATTATGAAAGTGAATAAATTTCTATCTGCCAATCTATCGTTTCAAGCAATTTATGACGACAATGCATTTCAGGGTTTTCAAACCAGAGAAGTATTTGGTCTGGGCGTTAATTTTGGATTCTAATTTGAAACTAACAATCGTTTAATCTTACCGCAAAGAACGCTAAGATTTTATACGTTAGGTTTTACAAAAACACAAAGTCCGCAAAGCTATATATAGTAACTTTGCGGACTTTGTGTTTTTGTGAAGATGCTTTTATAATCTTGATGCTCTTTGCTGCAAAATTAATTTATTCCTGCTCTTCTTCTTTTTCGATTGCATCTTTATAATCCGGATACAAAAACTTATTATAAGGAAATCTAGTAATATGTATTTGACGAACTGCTTCGTAAACTACTTCTCTAAACTCTTCAAAATTTTCTTTTTGTGTCGCAGAAATGAACAATGCTTTATCGTCTCCAACGTTGCTCATCCAGGTTTGCTTCCATTCCTCAAGCGTATAATGTCTTCTTGTTTTTTCAGTAATCAAATCATCCTCATCAATTGTCAAATGTTTGTAAGCATCAATTTTATTAAAAACCATAATCGTTGGTTTATTATTACTCTTGATCTCTAACAATGTTTGATTTACAGATGCAATATGATCCTCAAAATCTGCATGCGAAATATCGACAACGTGCAATAACAAATCTGCTTCACGAACCTCATCTAAAGTACTCTTAAAAGAATCTACCAATTGCGTTGGCAATTTTCTAATAAAACCTACTGTATCTGAAAGTAAAAAAGGTAAGTTTTTAATCACCACTTTTCGAACTGTCGTGTCTAAAGTTGCAAATAATTTATTCTCGACAAAAACATCGCTTTTACCAACTGCATTCATCAAAGTCGATTTTCCAACATTGGTATAACCTACTAAAGCAACGCGCACCATAGCACCACGATTACTTCTCTGAATACTCATTTGTTTATCGATCGTTTTGATTTTATCTTTCAATAACGAAATTCTGTCACGAACAATACGTCTATCTGTTTCGATCTCCGTTTCTCCGGGACCACGCATACCAATACCACCTTTTTGACGTTCAAGGTGTGTCCACAGTCCAGAAAGTCTTGGTAATAAATAGATACATTGTGCCAGTTCGACCTGAGTTCTCGCATAAGAAGTCTCTGCTCTTTGTGCAAAAATGTCCAAAATTAAATTGGTTCTGTCTAAGATTTTACAATCTATAATTTTAGAAATGTTTTTTTGTTGCGATGGCGACAATTCGTCATCAAATATCAAGGTCGATATATCGTTTTCTTTTACAAAAAGATTGATTTCTTCAATTTTCCCTGTCCCAACAAAAGTCTTGGGATTAGGGCGCTCCATTTTTTGAGAAAAACGCTTAATAACTTCTCCTCCAGCGGTAAAAGTTAAAAACTCTAATTCATCCAGATATTCGTTAAGTTTTTCCTCACTTTGGTTTTGAGTTACAATACCAACGATGGCAGTTCTCTCAAAATTTATAACTTCTTTTTCTAACATAGCTTTGAATAAGGTGCAAATTTAATGATTTGTAAGGTACTAACACTTATAGAATTTCTTTTTTAAGTTCTATTTGGGAAATTATCCCTTAACAAAAAAAAGAAACCATTCGAAAATCAAAATTATTAAGACGTTCGTCTATTTAAATTTAATTTCTAAATGGTTTTAACTAAATTGAAAAGTTAAATGTTTACTCGTAAATAAACGTTTTTTCTGTTTTTACAATTCCGTTTTCTTCAACTTGAGAACATGAAATTGGAAAGTTCAGTTTATTGTATTTATATTTTCTGCTCACTCCAATTAATACTGTCGACGATGGGCTAAAATTCATTTCGTTATTGTATGAGATTGCCTCAAAACTAAACTCGTCTTCATGATACGAAATCATTGGTACAATTACTTTATAATTGTCTCCAAATAAATTTTGAACGATTAACTGATCTACAGATTTTTTATCATCAAAAGTATAGGTTTTAGAGATTTTATCTCCCACCAAACCTTTGTGTTTTATCACATTGTCATTTACATAAACATATTCAATCTTACCAATAATTGCTTTATTTCTGTCGCGGGAAGTACGTCTTACAATGATTCCGTTTTCGACAATATATTCAATATCGTCAACTAGATTTTGATGGTTGGTACTTTTTTTAGTCGTTACTTTTACTCGTGCACCTTCGTAACCAAAAGTGACTACTTTGGTAATATAGTCTGGTCCTTCCTGGTATTTTTTAACGAATTTTGTTATGTTGTTATCGGCATCGTAAGTATAATTTACAACCTCTTTCCAGTCGCTTCCAACCTTATCTTTAACGGTCATATCCAGCAATCCGTTTTTGTTGTAAAAGAAATGTTGTACAACATCAGATGTGGTAATTGTTTGTATTTTACCGTCTTTAAAAACAACAGTCTTGTTTACAATTTCTCCATCTTTAGAATTCTGGTAATTTGTTTTTACAATGTTAATTTGTTTTAAACGAACTGGTGCTGCGTCCTGACTGTGCATTAAGCATGGAAAAACCATCATCATGATGGCGATAAAGTAGGTTTTCATGTGGTATTTGTATTGATTTGGGATGACCAAAATACAAAATTCTGTCAAATTTTAACAGTTTAAATCTCAAAAAACAATACACTATTAAATTATCCTCTAAAAATCAACACATTAAACAGGTCTTTCAAAAACACAATCTACTTCTCGCCAAAAATCTTAACGTCATCTACCATAAATGCACCATTAAGCGTCTTATCTTTTCCAGATCCTATGTATTTAAATGCAATATGAATATTTCCTGAATAGGACGATAGATCTATTCCGCCAGAACTTACAAACTGTCGTGTAGGAGTTGACAATGATGGGAATTTTGCCGTTAGTTTTGTCCACTTTGCTTTAGTGATATTTGATCCATCAAAATTAGTTGACACATAAACTTCTAATGTGTTTAATGGCGAATCGACTTTTAAATCATGTTGTGCGCTTCTAAAAGATAAAACGGCATTTTTGTAACCAGTCAAATTAATTTTAGGAGAAACCAACCATGCTATATTTTCGGCGGCCGTTGTACTTGTGGTATTAAACTCTGCATAACCATTTCCGCCATAAACCATGCTTTTCCATAATTTTGTAGCTTTTTCTACAATGTTACTCCATCCCGGAAGTGTAAAATTCACATTGTTTTTTACGGACTGAAAATCTTCTGCAAAAAATGGCACATTTCGCTTTCCGGTCATTACAACATCCTTATCTGAGCGAACCATCATTTGGTAATCAGATCCAAATTTGGTCAAAATCCCACGCACTTTTCCGCTTCCCTCAGGAACAAAATGATCTGCAAAACTAGCATAACTACTAGTTCTAAAAATAATTTGATTTCCAGTTTTATCTCTTAAATTCCAATTTGTAGAACCTCCAACGTTATTTGTTTCTTCAAAATAATGACGTCCAATTGCAGCTTCTGTAAATTCAACATCATTTAATTCTATTAGCGTATTTAGTTTGTTATCATTTAAAGCATCTTCTACAGAAAGAGATTCAAGTAACTGACTTTCGTTAATCATAGCACATGAAGCATTTAGCACATTTTTATATTCATTTTGCGAAATTCTGTCTATTGTTGGATCACCGGCATTACTTACATATAGACTACCAATTCGCAAGCCTCCATAATACAAATCTGTAAACTGATTTTTAAGTTTTATATATACTTTATTACCTATCCGATAATCGATGTAAGTATTTGAAGCATCAATAGGAATGCTAAAACCAATTGATGGCGATTTTACTGTAGCCAAAGTCTGGAATGAAATGCTTTTGAAAAAATTACCGCCTTCATCACTCGAAACAACATAAGCTTCAATAATATCATCATAAACATATTGCTTCGCGACAGTTCCCGATAATTCATGAATTTTTTCTACTGTTTTATTTACCGTTAAATTGGGTTGTGTACATTCTAATTTTGGTGTTTCTATTTCGTTATTACAGCTATAAATAAGCAATAATGATAATCCACAAAATGAGTTCAAAAATCTATTCTTCATGTTATTTTATTTAAAAATTTAGAAACCAATTGTAAGATTTACAAAATAAGTTCGACCGTAGCCGTAATAATATTTGGGACCAAAAGAGGGATTTCCGCTAGAATTATCTTGATTTAAAGCTCTAAAATTGGCATTTCTGGCTTGTTCAAAACCTCCTGTTTTGTATGTTGAATCCAAAACATTATTTACGCTTGCAAAAAGCCCAACATATTTTTTATAAATGCGCCATGATTTTCCGCCCGAAATATTGAGTAATGAAATTGGATTGAATTTTTCTTGTTTGAGCAGTTCGTCACCACGCACTTTTGTCGCTTCGGGAAAAGGAAATTCATTTGCAGGATTAATATAAAATTGCGATGTTCTTGCCACTGGCGAAATATCGATATAACTATCTGTTAAATAATTGACATTTGCTCCAAGCCACCAAAACTTTGGGTCTCGATATTCTAATCCTAAAGAATAGGCTTGCTGAGGCATCCCGGCTTGTTTATAATTTTTAATATAAGCTTTGCCAAAATCAAATGTTGCCGCCTTATCTGTTTTAACTGCATTTGCATCATTTGTTATTAGAACATCGGGATTACTATCATACGTATAATTACCATAAGCCGCAGAGAAATTGGTTTTTAATGTTGATGACATTTGGTATTCAAAACTCAATTCTGCTCCTACATTTTTTTTATCCAAATGTGTAAGCGTTTGACTCACAAAAGCATCGGTCGCGTCGTAACCAGCTCCGTTATCAAAAATTCCTTCGGCATAAAAAAAAGTCGTTTTTGTACTGTTTTTAATCGTGGCGTAATATGCCGTCACTCTCATTTTTAGTTTGGGAGAATGATATATATAATTGGCCTCGGCACTACTTATATTTTCACTTTCAATTCCGTTAATTATTGCATTATTTAAGCGAGAATTTGAAAAAGTATTTCGAATTGATGGTGCTCTGGTAAGATGCGATCCGTTAAAAAACAACAATTGCTTACCTGAAATTTTATAGGTAAATCCTCCTTTGAACCCAAAATTTTCAAAACTTATCTTCTGGCTTTTGCCAAGGGAATTGTCAGGATAAAGTCCGTTTTGATACAATCCTTCACGTTCATAATCTGACACCGAATAAGATTGTGCCAAATAGAATTCTGTTTTATTATAGGAAAATCTAAACTGCGTAAAAGCGTCAATTGTATTGGCAAAAAAATTATAATTATAGCCATAAATATCTCCCTCTTTTACCTTCTTATTCGGATTTTGTAAATCTGGCTGCGCCTGGTTTCCTTTATAAAATGGATCAATATCTTCAAAGTATTCACCTCCAAGTAAATCTACCAGATATTGAAAATTATGTGATTTCAGATTTCGAAACGTTATTCCTCCGTCAAAAAAGATATTGGCTGTAAGCCGTGAATTTAAATTTGTACTTGCTCCAAAAGTTTTATCATCTGTTCGATCTTCATATAACACATAATGGCTTTGCATGGGTTCAAAACCTGAAAATGTACCATTTGCATTTGTTATTATTTTTTGATTGGCGCGATACATGTCATCCCAATTTATTTGAGAATTTTCTAAAAATGCTACTTTATTTTTTTCGGCATTTTCATAATCCGGAGTAAACGCTCCGGAAAATTCACCGTGATCTTTTGCATAAAGGGAGTTAAAATAACTCGGCATTTTTTTGTAATTAACCGGATCTGGACTATCTGCTCTTTGATAATCTAAATTGCTATTTCCAACTTTGCCAAATTGGTACATTATACTTGAATTTAAATTTGTCTTTTCGTCAATTTTAAAATAATGATTGAGCATTAATAATGGTTCTTCGACAGTTTTCACTCTTGCATTTCGTTTTGTACCGTTTTGCCAACCCCAATACGAATTGTATTTTTCGTTGGTCAATTCTGTTACTTCATTTGTATTTGCAGAGTTTTTACCTCTGGAACTTGGTGTGTAAAATCCTGTAAAATTCAAAGATTGTCTCGCACTTAATTTTTTTTCGATACTTATAAAAAAAGACTCGGCGTTGAAATTTGTTCCGTCAAAAAAACCTTCTTCTGACCAACGCTTTCCTACTGAAATTGCATATGCCCAACCCGAAGCATTCATTCCCGAAGCATAAGTTGCAATACCACGCCAATTGTACGTTGTATTACTTCCTGAAAAGGTTAATTGTCCTCCTTTTCTATACATTGAAGCTCGTGTAAAAATTTGCTGTGTTCCCAGAATACCTCCAAAAGTATAGTTTGAGGCTGCGGCGCCAATAGAGAATTCCTGATTTCGAAGTATATTATTTAAGCCTCCCCAATTGTTCCATTGCGGTCTGCCGTCATAAATTTTGTTCATAATAACTCCGTTGAGCATCATAGTTCCGTTTTCGCTGTCTAAGCCACGAACTCTAAATCGGGCTTGTCCCCAATTGAATGCTGAAGCTTGCATGAAGGCATCTTTTGACGATTGAAGAAGTCCTGCGGTCATTTCTGACGAACTATTATCATCTGACAAATCACTTTCTAATAATGTAATCAAAGCGGCGGGAGTTTCGTCGGAAAAATTATCTTCAAGTTGTAGTATGCCAAGGTTTACTTCCTGACCTAAATTGGAATTTATTTTTAGCAATAAATCTTTGTAACCTTGACTGTGTAATAACAACAATTGATCTCCCTCTATTGAAGATTGCAATTTAAATTTACCCTCACGATTTGTTAATTGTGTTATCGAAGAATTTTGAATACTTACTACGATATTCTCAAGCGGATTTTGTGTTTTTGAATCAATCACAATTCCTGAAAAAGTAGTTTGCTCTTGCGAAAAAACAAGACTGAAGGACAACAAAATAAGAAACAAAACGTACTTTTTTTTCATAAAAAACACCAATTAAATTTTGCGAAATAGTTTTAATTATTCCGTTCAAAAGATAAAATGGTTTTTGGAAAAAAAATTACGATTCAAATCAGAGGTCATTAATTGATTTGAAATTCAAATATAGATAAAAACAAATAAGAAATACTTTTTTTGTTAATTTATTATTAATTTGAAGTTTTTTTGATGAAAATTGAGTATATCCTCTATTTAACAATAAAAAATATAACTTTTAAACTCTGCTTTTGCGAGAATGTTTAAAGCTCAAAATGTGGTTTAATTAAGGTGTTGTTCTAATTTTAGAAACCATAAAAGCAATCAAAACTCCAAAGATTCCTATAAAAGCAAAAGAAAACTGAAGTCCAAAACTTTCGGCTATATGCCCTATTACTGGTGGCCCCATTAAGAACCCAAGAAAACTCACGCTTGAAACAATGGTTAAAGCTTCGCCCGGTGGAACGGTAGGATTTTTTCCTGCCATACTGTAGACGGTAGGAACAATTGTGGCTACTCCTAAACCAACTGCCATGAATGCAATTGTACAAGGAATAATATAGGGCAGAAATACGGCGGTAAAAAGTCCTGCCGAAATCATTACTCCACTGATTTGCATTACACGTTCACGGCCAAATTTATTAATTAAACCATCGCCTAAAAAACGTCCGCTTGCCATCATAATCATAAACGAAGTGTAACCCAAAATTACTAATGGTCCGGGTGCTTTTACGACATCTTTGAAATAAACTCCGCTCCAGTCAAACATTACTCCTTCGCTCGCCATACTGCAAAAACCTATAACTCCAAGCCAGATTAAAGCACTATCTGGTTTGACAAATAGTTTTTTCTTTTCGGTAGCTTTATTTTTTATTTTTTCTTTGGCTTTGACCAAGAATTTAAAATTAAAAGCGACCATTAATAACACCACTCCTCCAACTATTAAGAAATGATGAAAAGGTGACAAGTTTAAGGCTAACATACCCAAACCTACTAACGCTCCGCTGAATCCGGCAAAACTCCACATTCCGTGAAACGATGACATAATGGTTTTTCTAAAAAGTACTTCGGTATAGACTCCTTGTGTATTGACGGCTATATTGGCTAGATTTCCAAATAACCCGAACAGAAACAAGCCTAATGATAATTGCAAAGCTGATGTTGCCAAACCTAAATTTGCCAAACATAAAACATACATTATTAAGGAGAAAATCAAAATTCTATGACTCCCAAATTTGGTTACCATTTTTCCCGAAAAAGGCATAATTACTAATTGTCCCATTGGCAAAGCAAAAAGTATCGAACCTAGATCACCTTCGGTCAAATGTAATGCGGTTTTGATATCCGGAATTCGGCTTGCCCAAGTTGCAAAACTCAAACCCATTCCAAAATAAAACATTCCCACAGCGAAACGAATTCGGTTTAAATAAGAGGCTTTTGCTTCTCTATAAACTTTCTTGATTTTTCCTTTTGTTTGGAATAGTGCTAGTGGGTTGAAATTTATCAATGTTAACTTATTTTGAATTTAATCGCATAAAAGTACAAAAAACCTACCTTATAGTCTATAATACCATACTCGTTCATCCATTTATAACGTTGTATGTTTATAAATTCTTTCTTTTAAGGTGCAAAGGTTCTGAGATACAACGGGACAAAGTTTTTTTTATACATGTGTTTTGTAATTATTTTTTGCCACAGATTTTACAGATTAAAAGGATTAAAAATCTGTGGGCATAAAAAAAAGACGCACTATTGTGCGTCTTTAAAATACTTTATGAAATCCGCAGCCTAAGTTTCTACAAATTAATTGCTTTTCGCTGTGCGTTACTTGCAATTGCAGCTTCAATAATCTGCATTACTTTTACACCGTCTTGTGCGGTAACAGGCTCTTTTTTGTTGTTTGCAATTGAGTCGTAAACTCCATCAAAAAATGAGAAGTAGTTTCCTTGAAGTGTTGGAATTTTTTCTCTAATAATTTTCCCTTCGATTTCTGTATGCAAAAGTCCTTTTAAGTCTTCTGATTCTGTTCCCCAAGATTCAAGATTTGGTTTTTTACCCAATTTTAATTCATCTTCCTGAACATCTCCGCGAGGTTTTAAGAAAGAACCTTTTTTTCCATGAATTGTATAAGCGGGATTTGCTTCTCTAACAAAAAAACTTGCTTTTAGTCGCACTCTAAAATCTTGGTAAATCAATAATAAATCCATCCAGTCATCTACCAAAGAATTTTCTCTGGTATAACGAATATCTCCAAAAACAGATTTTGGCGAACCAAATAAACAAACGGCCTGATCTATTAAATGTGGCCCTAAATCTTTAAGGATTCCGGCTCCATCATTTGCAGTTTCTTTGTGTGCTTTTGGACTCAATAATGGATTGTATCTGTCAAAATGGAATTCGGCTTCGACTAAATCTCCTAAAGTCCCTTCTTTAATTACTTTTTGGACGGTTTTAAAATCGCTATCCCATCTTCTATTTTGAAAAACGGCCAGTTTTAATCCTTTTTCTTTGGCTATTGCAGCCAATTCTTCGGCTTCAGCAACTGTTGTTGTGAATGCTTTTTCGACAACGGCATGTTTTCCGGCCAGTAGCACTTTTTTAGCATATTCGTAATGTGTTCCAACTGGCGTGTTTACAATTACCAAATCGACATCATCTGATAATAGTTCATCTATTGATGGATAACTTTTTACGGTTGGATAATCTTTCTGGATTAGTTTTTTACTTCTTTCCCAAGATCCTAATAATTCAAATCCAGTGTGAATGTCTAAAAATGGGGCGTGAAAAACTTTCCCCGACATTCCGTATGATAATAATGCTGTTTTTATTTTTTGCATGTTGTATGGTATTTTGTTTTTTGTCAGAGATTTAAAAGATTAAAAAAGATTTTTTCGTCACGAATTTACACTACTTGTTTTACGCTTAAAAATTAAAATTCGCGGAAATTCGTGAAATTCTTGGTAACCTTTTTCAAATCCCATTAATCCTCTAAATTTGTGGCTAATGAAATTTAAATCTTAGCTCTTTCGTATTGTTTTGGCCATTGAATATCTTCGTTTAATTCTCTGGCAAAATCCAAAGGTAAGTTTGGGTTTCTTAGCGATTCTCTCGCAAACAAAATTAAATCGGCTTGACCTTTATTTAAAATTTCTTCGGCTTGTTTTGCGCTGGTAATTAAACCAACGGCGCCTGTTGAAATATTGGCTTCTTTTTTAATTTTCTCTGCAAAAGAAACTTGATAGCCGGGTTTTAGTTCTATTTTTTGATGAGAAACCAATCCGCCTGATGAAACATCTATTAAATCAACACCTTTTTCTTTTAAGATTCTGGAAAGCTTTACTGATTCTTCAGGATTCCATCCTCCTTCTGCCCAATCTGTCGCTGAGATCCTAACAAATAAAGGTAAATCTGATGGCCATTCTGACTGAACTGCTTCTAGAATTTCTAACGTAAAACGGATTCTGTTTTCGAAACTTCCGCCATATTCATCTGTTCTAACATTTGTTAATGGCGATAAAAACTGATGCAATAAATAACCGTGCGCACCATGAATTTCCATAACCTGATAACCGGCTTCAACAGCTCTTTTTGTGGCTGATTTGAAATCTGAAACTACTTTTTGGATTCCGTTTTTATCCAAAGCTTCCGGAAGAAATGGCTCGTTATCGTGATACGGAATCGCACTTGCAGAAACTGTTTGCCATCCGCCTTGAGCGAAATCCAGCTTTTTATTGCCTTCCCAAGGAGATGAAACACTTGCTTTTCGACCTGCATGCGCTAATTGAATTCCGGGAATCGAGTTTTGAGAAACTATAAACTGATTGATTGTTTTTAGCTTTTCGATATGCTCGTCTTTCCAGATTCCCAAATCGGCTGGCGAGATTCTTGCTTCGGGTGAAACGGCTGTGGCTTCCTGAATAATTAAACCAACACCACCGCTGGCACGACTCCCGAGGTGAACTAGATGCCAATCGTTTGCAAATCCGTCAACTGCCGAATATTGACACATTGGCGAAATAACGATTCTATTTTTTAAAGTGATTTTTTTTATTGAAAGTGGAGAAAATAATTGTGAACCCATAATTGTAACTTTTAATGGTTTAGATCTGACAAATGAAATTGGCAGAACTTTAAAAAGTAAAGTTACGGCATCTTGCTAAAATGAGAAATTGAAATGTTTATTAATTAACAAACATTTAAAGTAAATTCTATTTTATACCTTTTTCAAAAAATAGTTCTTCTTCAATTTCTAAAAACTCAGTTTTCTCAAACTCATGAATTCTCTTATTTTTTAGTAAAAAAATCCTATCACAGTCTTTATATAAAATTTCTAAAATATGAGACGAAATAAAAACAATACTTGTTTTTGACAGTTCTCTAATATAACTCATCAGTAAAAAATTAGATTCTAAATCAAGCCCGTTAAAGGGTTCGTCTAAAACATAAATCAAGAATTCCTTTTGAAAAACGGCATTTAGATATGTTTTCTTTTTCATACCTGTAGAAAACTCACGTATTAATTGATTTTCAGGAACATCAAATATCGAATGAAACGTTATTGCTTTTAAATCTAGCAAATGAGCATAAAAATCATAAAATTCTTTTGCTATAAGTTCATCGTAAATTGTGGGTTCAGTGGGAACCCAACCTGCATTTTGCAATAAAACTTTCTCGCCATTAATAAAACAACTTCCTTGAAATTTTTCTAACCCCAACAAACATTTAAAAAGAGTGGTCTTTCCGTGACCGTTTTTACCAATCACACCGTAGATTCCAGGTTTGTCAATATTGATTTTTATATTTTCTAATATAGTGCGATCGTTGTACTTTTTTTGATCAATATGAATCGTTAGCATGCTTTAATGGTATTTAATTTTTCAATCGCTTTTTTATATATAAAAGGTACAAACAACAAGAGAACACCAAACATAAAAATATTTGAAACAATAAACAGAACAAAGATAATTTGATGTATAATAGTATTATCAAAATAAATATATTTAAAAAATACGTTGAGTACGGGTGGAATAAAGACAATGATAACAAACAATAATTTTTCCCATTGCTGAAAAAAACACAACGTTAATGCAATTGGAATTACGATATAAAATGTATTGATAAACACATTTTTTAATTGATAAAGTAAATATTTCTTGGCTCCAAACGGATTAATATTTATCTCCTCTATACTTTCTCTTTCGAATGAGGGAATACATGCAATAAAAGACAAAATTAAAAATACCAGAAAAATAAGGTTTTCATTTTTGTGACTTATCGCCACATAAATCAAAGCGATTAGAAATGGAAAAACATAAATAAGTCTATATCTTCTAAAAGAAATATGCCAATGTATATTGAACAAATTAAAAGGATATTTAATTGTTTTTAGATTTAATCGCGGTGCATTTATTAATACTATTTTGAATGAAAGAATTGCAACAATAACAAAGAATTCCTTTTTTAATAATAGTACCAGATAAAAAGGAAATGAATAAATGATATATTCTGTAAACAGAATGGTTTTGTAATTTTTTTTTAGTTTCAAGATTTCGATGTCTCTTCTTTGCAAATGATAAGCAATTACATCTAAAAATAAGAGTGGCATGTAATTACGGAAAGATTCGTAATTTATAAACACTATAACCGCTGTTACCAGATAAAACAATACGATTAAGGACATAGCAATACTATCATCTTTAGAAACTAATTTTCTAAAACGAATAAGAAATAAATAATGTAGAATTTGGATCAATCTTTTTTATGGAATTTAGTGTTTACAAAAAAAACATTTCAAATATATAAATTAACTTACAA
>Ga0302173_10000297_pt1 | contig 26898 bp, 23 predicted proteins | sample I_Fen_N3_1_FD_198785 | JGI IMG/M metagenome (GOLD analysis project Ga0302173, IMG submission 198785) | Peat permafrost microbial communities from Stordalen Mire near Abisko, Sweden - I_Fen_N3_1 | ecosystem: Environmental > Terrestrial > Soil > Wetlands > Permafrost | place: Sweden: Abisko... | reverse complement strand
TTTACTGAAATGTACTCATATCCAGATGTTGCAGATGAAGGTAAATCAAGAGTTTGATCTGATGTATCTTCGCGATATACTGTAATATCCGCTTTTAATCTATTTTTAAAGAAAGCTGTTTCAAATCCAAACTCAACTCCTGTTTTTGACTGATAGGTTAAATTAGGATTTGGAGCTGCACTATTTTTAATATTTACAACACTCTGACCATTGTAAGAAGCAAAAGTAGTGTAGTTCAAGGCATTTTTGTAAGCTCCAGGTGCATTTGAAACTCGCGCTATAGAAGCTCTAAATTTACCATATGAAAATGCATCGCTTTTTATACCAAATGCATCCGAAAATACAAATCCTAACGAAGCTGCAGGATAAAAAGCATCTTTATTAATTACACTAAACCAGTCATTTCTGCCTGTAAATTCAGCATATAAATATCCTTTATAATCAAACTTTGCAGATCCATAAACTGAATTTGTTCTTGTTTTTGTTACTACAGGCGCATTTTCTGTCTGATTAACAAAATTACTAATGTACTCTGTACCCGGTTCAATAATTTTTGTTCCAAATCTTGAATTTTGATCTCTGTTAAAGTCTCTTCTGTTTACTCCTAAAATTCCTGAAAACGTAAAGTTATTAGCCAATTTAATTTCACTAAAAGTAGCAATCAAATCAGTATTCATTTCAGACACATTGATGTTGTTCAAACCAAGATAACCTTCATCTCTTCCTGGCCAAGTACTTCCTGCTGCCATAAAATCTTTAGAGCTAAAAGCATAAGTATCTAAACCTGTTCTAAAGGTTAATGCTACCCAATTTTTAAATTGATATGTTCCGGCAACGTTTCCAATAAAACGATTTTTTAAAGATGAGTTGTGATTTGCCTCTGTAGTAAAATAAGGATTTAGCTGATAAACATTATTGTTCCAAGGATAAATCTGACCTGTTTCATCGTTTTTATAATTTTTCAACCAGGCCTGATCAAAGTTTGGAGCCAATCCGCTTAAAGAATATCCAACGTTATTAGGTGAATCTCCCAAACCTGGTCTATTATTTGTATTTTCAGCAATGTAATTTACATTAGCATCCAATTTAAATTTATCCGATTTTAATGTTGCATTTAAACTCGCGTCATTTCTTTCTAAACCTGAATTTGGAATTACATCATCATTTTTTAAATTATTGAATCCAAATCTTACGAAAGCATTTTCGGCTCCTCCAGATACTGCTACACCATTTGTTGTGGTAAATCCAGTTCCAAAAAAGTCCTGAATATTATTTTTAACTCTGGCATAAGGTTTCATAGAACCATCAAATATTTTTACTTGCTGTCCTACTGTTTCAGAAAACTTAGGTCCCCAGGCATTTGTGGTATATCCATAAATTTCTGTTGGCGCTTTAATAGGATCCGGTAATATTCCGTTTGATCCTGTACCATATTCAGTTTGATAATCTTTATAGTTCGCATTCACTCGGTCGAAACTCACGCCACTGGTTAATTCAACCTGAATTCTTCCTTTTGTTCCTTTTTTAGTAGTAATTAAAATTACACCATTCAAAGCTCGTGAACCATATAAAGCTGCCGCTGCCGCACCTTTTAGTACAGTCAAACTTTCAATATTATTTGGGTTAATACCAGAAATTCCATCTCCGTTATCACGTCCGTCAAACCATTTACTGGTAGCCGCCTGGTCATTACTCAAACCCGAATTATCAATAGGAATACCATCTACAATGTATAGCGGTTGGTTACTTTCGCCAATACTTGAAATACCTCTAATAATAACCCTTGTACTTCCTGCAACTCCAGTAGCTGGTATCGAAACATCGACTCCGGCAATTCTACCAGAAAGTGCAGTTGTTACATTCGTTGTAATCACTTTGTTTAACTGATCACCTTTAACATCCTGAACCGCATAACCCAGTTCTTTCTTTTGTCTCTTAATCCCTAACGCTGTAACAACAACTTCATTTAAATTTTGTGCATCCTCAGTCAACACAACATTTATTGTAGCTGAAGAAGCCACCGTTACTGCCTTAGTTTTAACGCCGATATACGAAAAAACAAGTACATCCCCTGTCGATGCTTGTATCGTATATTTTCCGTCATAATCAGATTGGGAAGCAATTTTTCCGCCCTGAACAATAACGGTTACTCCTGGGAGCGGCAATCCGTTTGGATCACTCACTAAACCTTTGACCGTTTTTACTTGTGCAAGCGAAACCTGCCCAGTAAATACAATCATAAAGATTAACATAATTTGTTTCATATTCTCATGGTTTTGTTGGTTAAGCGATAAATTTATTGTTAAAATTATCATAAATAAAACTATTTATACAAACAACACGAAACCTTAAACCAACGACACAAAACAATCAATAATATGTTTTACGAAAACGTTATCAAAATAATAATATATTTTTTTTGCTATTTTTTTTAATTTTTTATTCAAAAGAATTGCGATTTAGCCAGTAATTGTTTAAAGTTGCACAATATTTCGAGGAAGAGAAATAAATAATACTAAAGCCCCAAATAAAAGTTGAACGAAATTCAAAAACTAAATTTTGACATTAAGCTTAAAAATCATATTTGGTTTTGGGGCGTCTATTTCACACTCAATTATTTAAGATGGGGTGCTTATTTTAATGATTACATTTACGCATTCAAATCAAACTTAATTGAATTTTCTCTTGTTATTCCTCTAGTCTATTTCAACTTATTTATACTAGTTCCGCGATATGTACTAAAACAAAAATACATCACCTATACCTTATCATTAATAGCAAGTCTTTTTGTAATCTATTTATTAAAAACGGCTCTTACCTACTATATCATATCCGAAAACATTTGGCCAGAAGCCAATAGAGAATATCATCCTTTTGATCTCAATCACATTCTTGCAGTTTGTATTGGTGAATTGTATGTTCTTGCAATGGCATCATCTGTCTACTTAACCCTAACATGGCTGAGAGAAAGAGAGCGAAATAGATCTTTAAGAGAAAATCAGTATAAAATCAAGCTAAAGTACCTGGAAAATCAAATTCAGCCACATTTCTTTTTTAATACTTTAAATAATCTATACGCTTTATCATTAGAATCATCGAACAAGGTTCCGGACGTAATTATAAAACTTTCTAAGTTGATGGAATATGTTTTGTATGATGTTAAAGGAACCAAATTTGTTCCTCTTATAAAAGAAATTGATTATATTCAAAACTATATTGAAATTGAAAAATTACGCTTTGATAATGTAGAAGTTACCATAAATTTAGAATCTAATATAGAAGACATTATTGTACCACCTTTAATATTTATATCATTGGTCGAAAATGCCTTTAAACATGGCGGCGTAAACAACAGTAATTTAAAAATTAAAATCAATTGCAAAGTTATTGACAATAAAATGTTAGACTTTGAAATCTTAAATAATTTTGTAATTTCACAAAATCTTAGCTCAAAAGGAGGAATTGGTCTAGTCAATACCAAAAAGAGATTAAAATTAATTTACAAAAATAATTTCAGTCTAAAAGACACCACTAAATTAAATTACTATATAATCCGTTTGCAAATACCTATTGATAATGAAGATTAAATGCGTCTTGATTGATGATGAGCCTTTAGCGGTCAAAGTCCTGCAAAATTATTTTACCAATTTTCCAGACTTTGAAGTAGTTGGTTCGTTCAATAATTCCTTAGAAGCGCTTGACTTCATAAACAACAACACGATTGATGCTGTTTTTCTAGACATTAATATGCCTATGATGACTGGTTTTGAACTTATTAGTTTAATCGAAAATAAAACAAAAGTCATTATCACAACTGCTTTTAGAGAATTTGCCGCGGAGAGCTACGATCTTGATGTTCTGGATTATTTAGTAAAACCAATTCCATTACCTCGATTTATTAAATGCATTAATAAAATTACAACCGAATTTAATTTAAAAAACAATATTAAGGTCGAAACCACAAAAGGCGACTCCCATATCTTTATCAAAGTCGATAAAAAAATGATGAAAATCAATATCGAAGAAATTCTATTTGTGGAAGGAATGAAAGAGTACATAAAAGTTGTAACACCGGATAAGACCTATATTACGCACAAATCCTTAACCTCATTGTCTGAAGAATTACCTGCAGATCGTTTTTTACGCATCCATAAATCATATGTAATTGCATTAAACAAGGTAAAATCTATAGAAGGAAACCGCATTCAGATACAATCTTACACCATTCCTATTGGCAGAAACTACAGTAAAGAGGTAAAAAACAAAATTTTGGAATAAATCCATCTTCAAATATCCATTTTCTAACTTGGTAAAAATTAACACATTGTTGAAAAAATGATGCCGTTGGTTTAAATTTAACATTATTTGTGCCTTTTTATTTTTTTTTGATATACTTAACAAATATATTTACGGTCTTCAAAAAACAATAAAATAAAAAATTAACCTCTTTAATTATGAGTTCAGAAAATGTTCAAACCAAATGGGGACAGTTTATCTCGTTGATAATTGTTTTCTTCTTTTGGGGTTTTGTTGGTTCAGCTAACGATATCCTTATTCCTGTTTTCAAAAAAGTATTTACCTTATCACAAGTACAATCACAATTAGTAGCATGGGCATTTTATGCAGCCTACTTTGTTGGTTCAATGATTTTCTTCTTAGTTTCCTTAAAACTAGATGTTTTACAAAAATTTGGATATAAAAAAACTCTTTCCGCTGGTTTACTCCTTTCAGCATTTGGATCATTTTTATTCATTCCTGCTGCAACAATGGAAAGTTTCCCTTTCTTTTTAACAGCATTATTTACTGTAGGTTTAGGATTCTCGATTCAACAAATTGTAGCAAATCCACTGGCTATTAAAATGGGAAGCCCACAAACTGGAGCTCACCGTTTAACTTTAGCAGGAGGAATAAACTCTTTCGGAACAACAATTGGTGCTATTTTATTAGGTATAGCTTTGTTTGGAATGGGAGATAACAAAAAAACTTCACTTTCATTAGAAGATATTAAATTACCTTTTATTATTCTTGGACTTGCATTTATTGCAGTTGCTATTTTCATGAACTTCTCTAAAATTGAAGATCCTGCAAAAGAAGAGGAAGAAGTAGTAAAAGTTGCTCACGAAAAATTCAACGTCTTAGACTACCCACAATTGTACTTAGGAATGTTAGGAATCTTTATTTATGTTGGAACTGAGGTTACAATCATTAGTAATTTACCTGCTTTATTGCATACTGCCGAATTTGGTAATGTACTAGAAGATGCTATTGCTCCTTTTATCGCACTTTACTGGGGAAGTTTAATGATTGGCCGTTGGAATGGTGGTGTAAACGTTTTCAATACTTCAAACTTAGTAAACACAGCTCTTAAATTTATTGTTCCTGCTGTAGCATTTGGAGTAATTATTGGAGCTAACATTTTTGCTGCACATGATGTTTCTTCATTTTACATCTATCCAATCTGGATTTTATTATTTATAGCTATCAGTTTTATTGGCGGAAAAAATGCTGGAAAAACATTAATGCTTTTTGGAATATCTGGTGTAGTAATGATGATCGCAGGATTAGTTTGTCCAGATCCACAAATTGCTAAATTCTTCTTTATCTCTGGTGGATTATTCTTATCTATCATGTGGCCTTCTATCTTCGATTTAGCGATTGCAGGTTTAGGAAAAAACACAGGAAAAGCATCTTCATTCTTGATCATGATGATTCTTGGAGGAGGAGTTATTCCTTTAGTTCAAGGAAGCATCTGCGATATCGACTTAACTAGCCCAGGAGGAATATTTGGTATTACATGGACACATTTCTCTTACGTTGTACCACTTATTGGTTTTGCATATTTAGGATTCTACGGTTACTACTGTCCTAAAATATTAAAAAGACAAGGAATCAATCACGTTGAAGGCGGTGGCGGAGGTCACTAAACCGAAAAACAAACAATAAAAAAAATCCCAAATTCAAATTTTACAGATTGGAATTTGGGATTTTTTTTGCTCTAAAACTTATAATTCGTGCAAACACAACTCTGAACCTTTGCAACTTTGTTCCTTTGCACCTTTCCTAAGTTACTTAGCCGTTATAACCGCATTTAAGTTCTTCTTAAAAATAGCCTTATTTTGCGCTGATAATGTATAAACAACATCTTTATCAGCATGAACAATAACCTTATCTATATTCGCCTCTAAAAGCGCTTTTGGATCTTTTATTTTCAATGTACATGCTCCATCAAAGAAACCATCATCTTCAATAATTTTTTTAGCTTCTAAAATAGTTCCATCGCTTAGAACTGCAGAGATAGTCATTGTCTTATTTAATGTCGTAGAATAAAAACCATCCATAACCAACAACAATCGATAAGAATTTTTCATTTCCGGGCCTTTAAACTCATGCCTCGTAATATTGTAACGTAAACCTTTGGCCAGAGTTTGAAACTGCTTCGAACAATCCAATTCAAAAGTTGCAACATCACCCGCTTCATTAACAGATTTTATAACTTTAGCGGCTTGCGCATTTATAGAGAAATTAATCAACCAAAATACAAAAATCAAGATTAGTTTTTTCATATATACTTAGATTTGAGATATATAAAAATAAAAAAAATCGTCATCTTTCTTATGAAAAATGACGATTTTAATTTATAAATACCTAAGTACTACTTGTTTCCCTTTTCGAAATCAGCTACGAACTGAGCTAAACCAATATCCGTTAATGGGTGTTTCAACAATCCGTAAATTGCAGAAAGAGGCCCAGTCATAACATCAGCACCAATTTTTGCACAATTTACAATATGCATTGTATGACGTACCGAAGCTGCTAAAATTTGAGTTTCGTAACCGTAATTATCAAAAATCAATCTAATTTCTTCGATCAAATTCAAACCATCAGTCGAAACATCATCTAAACGACCAATAAAAGGCGAAACATAAGTTGCTCCGGCTTTTGCAGCCAATAAAGCTTGTCCAGCAGAAAACACAAGAGTTACGTTAGTTTTAATTCCTTTATCAGAAAAGTATTTTGCAGCCATAACACCTTCTTTAGTCATTGGCAATTTAACCACGATTTGATCGTGTAATTCAGCCAATTCCTCACCTTCTTTGATCATTCCGTCAAAATCAAGTGCATTCACTTCAGCACTTACATCACCATCTACAAGATTGCAAATGTCAACATAATGCTTCAATATATTGTTTTTTCCAGTAATTCCTTCTTTTGCCATCAATGATGGGTTAGTTGTAACCCCATCCAAAACACCTAAAGCTTGCGCTTCTTTAATTTGAGCTAAATTAGCTGTGTCAATAAAAAATTTCATAATCTATTTATATTTAATTGTGTTGCTATTATTGGGCGCTTTTTACCCCATATTACGATCGAGAGGCCTTTTTAGCCAAACTTTGGTTACACAAAGAACAGAATATTGTTATTGCCCCTAACGTAAATCCGGTGCAAAATTACAACTTATAATTTCCAAAAAATAAAAATTAATAGATAATTCTTAATTTCAATAGTAAGCTTTATCAAAACATTAAATAAAAAAATTGTATTTTTAAAAAAATAATATATCTCAAAGTGCTACAAGAAAATTTCAAACAAGATATCATCAATATTGAAAATATTTCAATTATCCCAACTCTTCTAAATGTTATATGTCAAACCACAGGAATGGGTTTTGCAGCGGTAGCAAGAGTAACAGAAGACAAATGGATAACATGCAGCGTTCTCGATAATTTAAATTTTGGCTTAAAACCCGGAGATGAGTTGGAAATAAAAACCACACTTTGTGATGATATCAGAAAAAACCCTAGACCAATAATTATCGACAATGTAGATGAAGATCCTGAATATCATGATCATCATACCCCAAGAATATACAATCTTCAAAGTTACATTTCTGTTCCAATTATACGTCAGGATGGAAGTTTTTTTGGCACATTATGCGCTATCGACCCAAAGCCAAATAGCCTTACTATATTCAAAGTTCGCGAAATGTTTAATTTATTTGCGGAACTAATCGCATTTCATCTAACAGCTATCGAACAAGCAGCAGAAAACAAAAAAAAATTAACCGAAAAAAGCAACCTGCTTAAAAAAACAGAAAGATTAAAATCTGACGTAGAAGAAAAACTTATTGAGAAAAACATTTCACTTGAAAAAATGAACAGCGAACTTGAAGCCTTCAATTACATTTCAAGTCATGACCTTCAAGAGCCTTTACGTAAAATTCAGCTTTTTACAGATAAAATTGAGAACGAAGAAGCCAATAACTTATCTGAAAAAGGAAAAGAAGCATTTCAAAAAATTCGCACTTCAGCTTTTAGAATGCAAGCCTTAATAAATGATCTGCTTCTTTATTCCAGAACAAAATTTGACGAACGAAAATTTGAACTAAAAGATTTAAATAGTATCGCAAACGACGTCATCAAAGATCTGCAAGAAGAAGTAAAAACTCAATCTGTCAACTTTGACATTAAAGACTTAGGCAGCCTAAAAATAATTGATTTTCAGTTTAGACAATTACTTTACAATCTTATCAGTAATTCATTGAAATTTGCAAGTGCCGATCGAAATTTAATTGTTACTGTATCATCAAAAATCATAACTGGAGAATTTAACGAACTTTCTCCACTTACTAAATATCATCAAATAACCGTTTCTGATAATGGAATTGGATTTGATCAATCTTACAGCGAAAAAATATTTGGTCTCTTTCAGGCTTTACATACAAAACCTTTAAAAAGTACAGGAATTGGACTTACAATTGTAAAGCGAATTGTAGAAAACCACAAAGGCTTTATCAAAGCCGAAGGAATTCTAGATCAAGGAGCAACATTTAATATTTTTATACCTATAGAATAATTTATAAAAATCGCTCCTTAGTCAAGTGCTTTATAACTTATAATGATTCATCAACATTTTTTCATACACTTTATCAGGAAGCGCACGTTTTAAAACAATTGAAAACTTCTGCATAAAAGCTCCCACTTTATAATGCACATTTGGCTTTTTTTCCTGCATGATTTTATAAATAGCTTCCGCCATTTCATTAGGATTACTTCCTGCATCTACGTGCTCATTCATTGCCAAAAGTGTTTCTTTGTACACTTTTTCATAAGCAGAACCTTGTAAAACCGGAGCATGATAACGACCAGAAGCAATATTTGTTGCAAAATCACCTGGAGCCACATTTGTAATTTCAATACCAAACTGCTTTACTTCCATTCTTAGAGCTTCGGTAATTAATTCTAAAGCCCCTTTTGAAGCCGAATAAACACTACGATACGGCAAACCCATATAAGCAGCAATCGAAGTAATATTAATAATCAAACCAGATTTTTGTTCGCGCATTTGTGGCAAAACAGCTTTCATAACTTCAATTGGTCCAAAAAAATTGGTTTCGAAATTATTTTTGATTTCCTCCATCGGAATTTCTTCCAAAGGCCCGGTAATTCCAACACCAGCATTATTAATCACAACATCTAATCGTCCAGAAGTTGCAATAATTTTTGAAACAGCCGTCTTAATAGACTCAGCATTTCGAACATCTAAAGCCACAAGTGGAAAAATTGAATTCAGCACTTTTTCTGGATTCCTGCTCGTTCCGTACACTACAAAACCTTTTTTATGCAAAAATTCTCCAATTGATTTTCCAATCCCTGAGGATCCTCCGGTAATTAAAACTACTTTATTCATTTTTTAGCTATAAATTTTAGGTTATGATTTTGAGTTACGACAATTATTAATGATCAAGCCAATAATTAAATTCAAGTTTTGAAGCCAATTCTTTTATCAGCGTTGAATCTTTTATCTCTTTAGAAAAATCGACACTAATTTTATCAGGATCAATAGTCGAATAATTTAGCACATAATATTTATTTATCTTGGATTCAGAATTATCAGGACAACCTCCCGCCCTATTTCTATACAATTTACCAGTAATATAATATTTTACATATGCAATACCAGATCCTTTTGTTGGTTTACATAAAGTGTATTTACAAATAGTTGTACCAGGATATTCTATAATTTCTTCTTTATAATTTACGCCTTTAGCAACAAGATAAACCAATCCTACCAACATAAAGACTAAAATAACTTTTGAAACTTTCTCCATCCTAATATATTCTGTTCAAGATAATACATGATTATGTAAACTCTAATTTCCGAAAGGTTCAAAAATAAAAAAATCCCCCCGAAGGAAGACTACTTTTAAATTAATTCTAAAAAAAAATCCGAACATAAAGTTCAGATTAAAAAAAAATGGCAAGCGACCTACATCGCACCGCTCAACCACGTACCCTTGCTATGTTCCCATCCTGGGGGAGTCTGCAGGAGCTGGTCGTGTAGGACTTGCCGGTGCAAATATACAATCTTTTTATATTTTTGCAAGACCTTTGTTGCTATAAAAATATCGTCGTATATTGGCTTATTCAAAATTTAAACTATGAAAAATTATAACTTCCTAACTGTCATTTTATTAGGAATCACATTAATTGGATGTGGAGATCCAAAAAAAGGTGAAAATTCTTTATTTAATATCGATGATTCGGCTTTTCCAGCCCATTTTCTTCCTCAAGAAGCAGTTTCGATCGCAATTTTAAACCCAAATTCGAAAGAAATTGACAGCGTTGCTTACTTTGTTAATGATAAAAAAGTGGGAAGTACAAAAGCTACGGAAAAATTTAAATTTGAATTAAAAGATCAAAAATTAGGATATCAATACTTAAAAGCGACTGTTTATTTTGGATCAGATTCATCCGATGCAACTAAAAGAATCGAATTAGTTTCGAGCGTTGAACCAAAATTATTGAACTATAAAATTGTAAACACATATCCTCACGACACAAAAGCCTTTACTGAAGGTTTAGAATTTCATGATGATGTTTTGTTCGAAAGCACAGGACAAAAAGGAGATTCATATATTAGATCTGTAGATTACAAAACCGGAAAAGTGATCAAACAAGTTGATTTACCTAAACAATACTTTGGAGAAGGAATCACCTTTATTAACGGAAAATTATTCCAATTAACCTGGCAGGAAAAAACAGGCTTTATTTATGATGCCAAAACATTAAAACTAGAAAAAACATTTACCTACGACAAAGAAATTGAAGGTTGGGGAATGACTAATGACGGAAAATATATTTACCGTTCTGACGGAACTGAAAAAATCTGGAGAATGGATCCCGAAACTCAAAAACTTATTGATTACATCAATGTATATTCTGGAACTTCAAAAATTAAAGTTCTTAACGAATTGGAATATATTAACGGTAAATTCTATGCAAATGTTTGGCAAAAAGATGCTATTGCAGTTATAAACCCAACATCTGGAGCTGTAGAAGGAATTATAAACATGTCCGGTCTACGAAAATTCATTAAGCATCCTGAAGCCGAAGTTTTAAACGGTATTGCTTACAACCCAAAAACTAAAACTATTTTCGTTACTGGAAAATATTGGGAAAAAATGTTCGAAATAACCGTTTCAGAATAGATCGGAAAGAAATAATTTATCTATATCAGACCTAACAGGTTTCAAAAACCTGTTAGGTCTTGTTCGTTTCACAAAACATTAATGAATAATGACAACATTAATAACAAACATAAAGGAACTACTTCAGGTTCGCGAAACTTCAATTTCTAAAGTTTCTGGAGCCGAGATGGCAATACTTCCCACTATCAAGAATGCTTTTTTAATTCTAAAAGATAATTTGATTGAAGATTATGGTTCTATGGAAAATCTTCCTGATATCAATGCCGACGAAGTAATTGATGCAACAGGAAAAATTGTTTTGCCTTCTTGGTGCGACAGCCACACTCATATTGTATACGCAGGAAATCGCGAACAGGAATTTGTAGATCGAATTAACGGATTTTCATATGAAGAAATTGCAAATCGTGGTGGCGGAATTCTAAACTCAGCCAAAAAACTCAACGAAACATCTGAGGAAGAAATATACGAGCAATCAAAACTTCGTTTAGAAGAAGTAATGCATTTAGGAACCGGCGCTGTCGAAATTAAATCCGGTTACGGATTAACAATCGAAGGTGAACTAAAAATGCTTCGTGTCATTAAAAAATTGGCCGAGAATTATCCAATTTCAATAAAAGCTACATTTCTGGGCGCACATGCTTTCCCGTTACATTACAAAGAAAACAAAGCGGGTTATATTGACGAAATCATAACTAAAATGCTACCCGAAATTGCCCAAAATAAGCTTGCTGATTTTGTGGATGTATTTTGCGAAACTGGCTATTTTTCTGTCGAAGAAACAGAAAAAATAATGCAAGCAGGAATTGAGTTTGGTTTAAAACCAAAAATCCATGTCAATCAGTTTAATTCTATTGGAGGAATTCAAGCCGGAATTAAATTTAAAGCTCTTTCTGTCGATCATCTCGAAATCATGAACCCTGAAGATATTGAAGCTTTAAAAGACTCAGATACTATGCCTGTTGCATTGCCATCTTGTTCTTATTTTTTAAGTATTCCGTATACGCCGGCACGCGAAATGATTAAAGCGGGTTTACCACTTGCTTTGGCAACAGATTTTAATCCTGGTTCTACTCCATCCGGAAATATGAACTTTGTAGTTGCAACGGCTTGCATCAAAATGAAAATGACTCCGGAAGAAGCCATAAATGCAGCAACAATAAACGGCGCTTATGCAATGGGAATTTCAGACACTCACGGAAGTATTACTAAAGGTAAAAAGGCAAATTTAATCCTTACAAAACCTATTTCGTCTTATTATCAAATCCCATACGCCTTTGGAAGTAACTTAATCGAAACTGTTTTTATTGAAGGGGAAATTCTAAAATAACACTCCTTTATAAAACAATCCAAATTCAATTTCTTAGAAGCCACTCGAACTGATAAAAGAGCAAAGAGAAATAAAAACGAAAATAGTTATAAATAAAAAAAGGTCTGTGAAACAAATCACAGACCTTTAATATCAAAGTGGTATTTCCTATTTAGACATATTATCTCAAGTTAAAACTTGTTTTAGAAACTAATTCGTCATTATCATAAACGTTGATAAAATAAGTTCCTTTAGCAAAATCTTTACCTGGTAAATCTTCAGTAACATTTACTGTTTTGTTTTCATATTTAACAGTAGTTTTAAAACTATAAGTTAAAGTATTGTCACCAAAATTTTCTGTTTTCTTTTCGCCTAAAACATTGTTTTTAGAATCGATAACCTGTACATAATATGTTTTGTCACCAGATTTAGCGATTTGGTTTTCAGCGATTGTGAAACTAATTTTCAAAACATCAGCACGACTTGCTTTATCAGTTTCAATTTGTTTTCCAGAGCTTCTTAATTTGTAAGCAGCAGTTTTTGTATTTAATACAGATAACTTAGCTCCTTTTTCAACAGTTTTAGCCAATTCTTCGTTTTGACCAACTAATACTTCATTATATTTTTTAGATTCTCCTAAAACTACAATTGTACTGTCTCTTTGAGTTGTTAAAACACCATTTTGTTTTTTCAATTCGTCATTTTCAGCAACTAAAGTCTTCATTTTACCTTGCATAGCCTGAACTTGTGATCTAAATTTAGACACATCGCCTTTAGACTTATTCAAATCATCCATTAGAGCTACTACTTTATCTCTTTCCTGAATTAACTCATCAGACATTGAAGTATTTTCAGCAATTGCAGCATCATAAGTTGATTTCAATTCTTGCAAATCTTTCATAACAGATTCTTTCTCTGTCATTGTCGTTGTAAGTTCAGTTTTAACTACTTCTGTATCTGAAGATAATTTAAAAATATACACTAAGCTACCAATTAGTAGGACTGCTAAAACTGCGATTACCGCTTTTAGACTTGAGTTGTTGTTCTTTGGGTTTTCCATATTTAATAATTTTCTTTAAACAAATTTAATAATTAATATAAGCTAATAACGTAAGTTACGACAATTATATTATTTTTGGAAATAAATTTTTTTCATGGAGAAACTAATCCCGTTTACTGTTAATGATTTGGCAAAAGTTACAAATCATCGAAGTGGTGAAATAAAGTTCGGAGAAAAAATGATTGTCATTCCTAAAGGAGTTGACAAAATCACATTTTTAAAAGAGAGCGAAGCTAAGTATGTCCTTTTGGGAATTCCGGAGGATATTGGTATACGCGCCAATTTTGGCAGACCCGGCGCAGCATCGGCTTGGTCAAATGCTATAAAAAGTATTGCAAACATTCAGCACAATCGTTTTTGTAAAGGCAGCCAGATTATTGTTTTAGGACAACTAAATGTTTCTGAAGAAATGCGTGAGGTTGAACATCTTGATTTTCAAGATATCGACGATCGATCAAAACTTAGCCAGTTAGTCGAACGAATTGACAAGGAAGTTTCGCACATCATATTTACAATTATTAAAGCAGGAAAAATCCCAATTATTATTGGTGGTGGACATAATAATGCTTACGGAAACATAAAAGGTTCGGCTTTAGCCAAAGGAAAACCTGTAAATGCAATTAATTTTGATGCACATTCTGATTTTAGAATTTTAGAAGGCCGTCATAGTGGAAATGGTTTCTCGTATGCTTATGAAGAAGGTTTCTTAAAAAAATATTTCATTTTTGGATTACACGAAAATTATACTTCTAAGAGTGTTTTAGACATTATTAAAAAAATCGAAGATCGCGTTCGCTATAATACTTACGATAGTGTAAACATTCGTAAGGAAAAAGATTTTAACCGCGAAATGGCTTTAGCATTAGAATTCATAAAAACTGATTCTTTTGGTATCGAAATAGACTTAGATGCTATTCCGAATATTGCCAGCAGCGCTATGACTATAAGTGGTTTTTCTGTTGAAGAATTACGTCAGTTTATTTCGTTTTTTGGACAACATCGAAATGCAACCTATTTACATATTTGCGAAGGAGCCCCAGATCTTGCTGATTCTCCAAACAATAATTTAATTGGTAAATTAATTGGTTATTTAGTTACTGATTTCATCAAAGCTAACAATGAGAAAGAGAAACCGCAATGAAGGTCAACCGGGTTAAAATCACACATTTCCCAAATAATACAAGATTCAAATAAAGGATTAACCGAATAAACCTATCTTTGCACAGAATTTTAGTACTTAAAACTAAATTCTTAATACATAAGATATGTTATTCGAAGATTTATCACTTTCAAAAAGTATACAAAAAGCCGTATTTGAAGAAGGCTACCTTAACCCTACTCCTATTCAGGAACAATCGATTCCGATTGTCTTAGCAGGAAGAGATTTAATTGGTTGCGCGCAAACAGGTACGGGAAAAACAGCAGCATTTGCTATTCCAATCATACATCAATTACACAGAATTGTTGGCTCGACAAAAAAAGCCAAAGTAATTCGTGCACTTATAGTTACACCTACTCGTGAATTAGCGGTTCAAATTGGACAAAGTTTTGACACTTATGCTAAATACACCAATTTAACGCAATTAACTATTTTTGGCGGAGTTTCTCAGAATCCACAAGTTGATGCTCTAAAAAATGGCGTTGATATTTTGGTTGCAACTCCGGGAAGATTATTAGATTTACAAAAACAGGGTTTTCTTGATTTAGATCATTTGCACACTTTGGTTTTAGACGAAGCGGATCAGATGCTGGATATGGGTTTTATAAACGATGTAAAAAAGATCGTAAAACTTACTCCTAAAAACCGTCAGACTTTATTATTCTCTGCTACCATGCCAATTGCTATTCGTGAGTTGGCCGAAATGTTTCTTAAAGATCCTGCAAAAGTAGAAGTTTCTCCGGTATCGTCAACAGCCGAAAATGTAGAGCAGCGTGTTTATTTTGTTGAAAAAACAGAAAAAAGAAACTTGCTTTACCACCTGATAAAAAACGAAAACCTTTCAAACGTACTTGTTTTTTCAAGAACTAAACACGGTGCAGATAATGTTGTAAAAGCGTTGCGTAAAAAAGATATTCCAGCAGAAGCTATTCACGGTGATAAATCGCAAAATGCAAGACAACGTGTTTTAGATGCTTTTAAAAACAAAGAAGTTGGTGTTCTTGTAGCTACTGATATTGCAGCAAGAGGAATTGACATTGATCAATTGCCTTTTGTAATCAATTTTGATTTGCCAAATATTCCAGAAACATATGTACACCGTATTGGACGAACAGGACGTGCTGGAAACGGCGGAATAGCTATTTCATTTTGTAGTAAAGACGAACACGGATACTGGAAAGATATTCAGAAATTAATAAAGGTAGATGTAACAACTGTTACAGATCATCCTTATCCATGGCATTCTGGAAGTCCTGAAGCGACAACAGAAAAACCTAAAAACTCAAACCGAAGTGGCGGCGCTCATAAATCGAGAAAGTCAAACGCTTCTAAACAAAATAAAAAACGCTGGTACTAACCAGCGTTTTTTGCTTCATTTATAAGGTAGTTTATAATTTTAAACAATCTTACAGGTTCAAATGGTTTAATAATAATATCATTTATTCCTGAAGAAATTGCTTCATCTGTAATTTCATCTTTATCAAAAGCAGTCAAAGCAACGATTGGTATTTTAGTATCTTTTAAACGAATCCTTTTTGTAGTCTCAAACCCATTCATCAAAGGCATATTGATATCCATTAAAATAAGGTCAAAATCTTCTTTTTCTAATATATCCAACGCGGCAAAACCATCGTCGACTACTTTGCAGGTATAATTATTTTTTTCGATAATCTTTTTTGTAACCAACTGATTTATGAGATTATCTTCGACAATTAAAATTTTATATACCTCGTTTGAAGTCAGGTCAACTTCGATTTCTTCTATAATCTTTTTCGTTTTTTTAGGATCGTACTCAAACGGAATTATAAATGTAAATGAGGTTCCTTCGCCAATATTACTTTCGAGATTAATTGTTGTACCAAAAAGTCCTAATAATCGTTTTACTATACTCAATCCTAAGCCAGTTCCCTGATAGTCTTCATCTTTTCGTCCAACCTGAACAAATTTTTCGAAAATTTTCCCTTGATCCACAACTGCGATTCCAACGCCATTATCTTTAATTAGAAAATCCAGAAAGTACATTTTACCTTCGGTTTTGTCTAACTTTACAATAATCCCAACTTCACCATCTTTTGTGAATTTTAATGCATTACTCACTAAATTCATAAGAATTTGAGCCAGTCGTAATTTATCTCCAATTAAATACTCCGGAATACAAGGATCAATAGAAATTGATATTTTGTTATTGTTTTTTTGTGCTAAAAAGGAAAGAGAATTTTTAATCATCGTTATTTCATCCGAGATATTAAAGGTCAAACTCTCCAATACAACTTTATTTTCTTCAATCTTATTAATTTGAAGAATATCATTTACTAAAGACAATAAATATCTTGCCGAAAATTTTAACGCGCTCAAATGTGTGCTTTGCGATAATTCTTTGTGTTCTTCCAACAACATATTTGTTATTCCCACTACACCATACAGCGGAGTACGTAATTCGTGACTTATAGTCGAAATAAATTGAGTTTTAAGCAAAGAGGCTTCCTCTGCAATTTCTTTTGCTTTTAAGAGCTCTAAATTATGCCTTTTCTTAAATCTGATATTTTTAATTAATGTTATAATCAGAAATAAAAGAATTAGGGAAATCAGGATAAATAGAATTACAATAATTCGAGATTTTTTAAGACTTTGATATTGGGAATCTTTTTCGTTTTCAATTTTATCAATCTGTCTTTTATATTCGTCTAATTCAAGATTAAATCCTGCAGTAGAGGCTTTCTTAAGCTTTTCTTCATTATACAAAGCTTCTGTAATTTTATTATGAAGGGCAAGATTTTTATAAGCTTCTTCATATCTCTTAACCTTGGTTAAAAACTTAGAATATTCTAAATGTGCAAATGACAAATCGGATCTTTCGTCATTATTTTTTCCCGCATTAATCGCTTTTACGAAAAAAGAATCTGCTTTATTAAAATCATTGCGATGACTAAAATACATTCCATTAAGCATATTCACTGCAATTTCAGTCGATTTATCGCCGTAACGTTCAAAATTATTCCCTACAAATTTCAAATAAGGATATCCTTCTTCAAATTTATCAATATCAAAATAAGCCCAGGCTATATTCACATTCGTAAAATAAACCTGACTCATGTCGTTAATTTTTAAACTGTAAGCGATTGATTTTTTATAATAATTTATTCCTTTATTAAATTGTTTTTTTTCGAAACAATAAATATTTCCAAGATTATTATGAAGTCTGTATTTTAGTGTGTCGTCGTCTGTTTTATTAGCATAGAATAATCCTTTATTATAAAAAAAAATAGCTTTATCAAACTCTGCCAACTCATTATAATTTCCGGCTATAACTTTGTAAGCTTTCGCGATTAAAAGATTGTTTTTGGAAATTGTAGCATAATTTAAAGCAATTCGTGAGTTGATTAATGATTTCTCAAAATTTGATTCTTTATAATCTTCCCAAGCCTGATCTACCAGCTTACTAATCTTTGCTTCCGGCAAACTTTCAGATTGCGCAATTGCCGAATTGGCAAAGCAATTCAGAAACAATAAAAGCAACAAAAATATCCGCATTCGGGGCATAAAAAAGTAGGCTAATTTGATCAAATATACGTTTAAAAATAAAAAAAAGCCGTATTTCATTTAAAAATACAGCTTTTCTCTTTTTATTTAAAAACTTTTAAATACTCCTGTCTTTTTCTTACGAAAAAACAGCATAAAAGTTATTCTTCAGTAGTAACTTCAATTTCTTTGCCTTCTTCCCATTTACCAACAACAGATGTTGCTAAAGCATTCCCTAATACATTTGTAGCACTTCTAAACATATCGCAAAAGTGATCAATTGGCAAGATTAAAGCGATTCCTTCAATTGGAATTTTAAACATTCCGCAAGTCGCCGCAACTACAACCAAACTTGCTCTTGGCACACCTGCAATACCTTTACTAGTTAACATTAAAACTAAAAGCATTGCCATTTGAGATCCTAAATCTAAATGAACGCCATAAAACTGAGCAATAAAAATACTTGCAAAAGTCATGTACATCATACTTCCATCCAAATTGAATGAATAACCAAGAGGCAACATAAATGATACAATTTTATCTTTAACACCAAATTCTTCTAATTCCTCGGTTAATTTTGGAAAAACAGCTTCACTACTAGTTGTTCCAAAAGCAATTGCTACAGGCCCTATAATACGTCTTAATAACTCTGTCATTCTTCCTTTCAGGAAAATATAACCCACTACTATTAAAACAATCCACAATGTGCTTATCCCCACTAAAAATGATCCGAAAAATTTAAAGTACGTAATCATTAATTCTTCAGCATCTCTTATCGCAAATACTCCTGCAATAGCACCAAAAACTCCAATCGGAGCAAAATTCATTACATAATTTACCATTTTTAATACAACATGCGATATTTTATCAAATGCATTAATAACTGGTTTTACAGTACTTCCTAACGATGCAGCAGCCAATCCAAAGAAAATAGCAAAAACAACAATTTGCAAAATCTCGTTGGTAGCCATTGCTTCAAAAATACTTTTAGGAACGATATGTTCAACAAAATTTTCAAAAGATAAAGTTGTTGTTTTAGCTGTTACCTCAGAAGCTGCCGACATATCAACATGATCCAGTTTTAAACCTACTCCCGGTTCTAAAATATTTACATAAAACAATCCAATTAACAAAGAAATAAATGAAGCCGTAAAAAACCACCCAAGTGCTTTTCCTCCAATTCTTCCTACCGTTTTCAAATCTCCTAATTTGGCAATCCCAACTACTAAGGTGGTAAATACTAAAGGAGAAATTATCATTTGTACTAATCTGATAAAGATTGTCGCCAGCATTTTAATTTTATTACTGAAGGATAGTGCAGCTTCTGGCGAAATATAATTGTGTAAAATAATTCCTAAAGTTGCTCCAAGAACCATTGCAACAATAATTTGCCCCGTTAATCCTGAAAGAAATGATTTTTTTTTGGTTTCTGTAACTTGCATTAATTTGTTTTATTTAGATTTAAAATATTAAAACCCTCACTGTTTTAACTTTTATTAATATGTTTTGTTGATTAAATAAAAATCAGCCAAAACAATTGCTGCCATTGCCTCAACAATTGGTACAGCGCGCGGTACAACACACGGATCATGACGTCCTTTTCCTGTCATTGGTGTAATGTTTCCTTTATTATCTAATGAATCCTGAGTTTGCATGATAGTAGCAACCGGTTTAAAGGCAACTCTAAAATAAATATCCATTCCGTTACTTATTCCGCCCTGAATTCCTCCTGAAAGATTTGTTTTTGTCGTTCCGTCAGGATTATATAAATCGTTATGTTCGCTTCCTTTCATTTCAGAACCAGAAAATCCGCTTCCGTATTCAAAACCTTTTACAGCATTGATTGAAAGCATTGCTTTTCCTAATTCGGCATGTAATTTATCAAAAACAGGCTCACCTAAACCAACGGGAACATTTTGAATTACACATGAAACAATTCCACCAACAGTATCTCCTTGTTTACGAATATCACGAATGTATTCTTCCATTATTGCCGCCGATTTTTCGTCAGGACAACGAACAGGATTACTTTCTATTTTAGAAAAATCCAAATCTTGATACGGTGTATCTAAATGAATTGGACCTACTGAAGAAACGTATGCATTAATTTTAATTTCGGGTAACATTTGTTTGGCAATTGCTCCCGCTACTACTCTACTTGCCGTTTCTCTTGCTGAACTTCTTCCGCCACCACGATAATCACGAAAGCCATATTTTTGGTCGTACACGTAATCAGCATGACTTGGTCTGTAATTATCTTTTATATGCGAATAATCATCTGATTTTTGATTTGTATTTGGAATAATAAAACCAATTGGAGTTCCAGTAGTTTTACCTTCAAATATTCCAGATAAAAACTGAACAGCATCTGGCTCTTTTCTTTGTGTTACGATTGCTGACTGTCCCGGTTTTCTGCGTGACATTTCAACCTCAATTGCTTCCAAATCAAGTTCAATTCCTGATGGACAACCATCTATAATTCCGCCCAAAGCTTCGCCATGAGACTCTCCAAATGTTGTTACCTTATATAGTGTGCCGAAGCTATTTCCTGCCATTGTAATTTGTTTTGAGCAAATGTAAGTTTTATGAATTAAATTAAAAAATTTAAAATTAGTATTATTAAGTAAAGGTTAAGTAGTTTAAAAATTACAATTTAATAAAATTGTCGCCAAATTGGTAACCTTTTGATAAAATAAATCTGACTAGAGATTCTTTTATTTGTTAAACTTCAAAAAAAGAAAAATTGAAAAAAAGAAATGTCGAATTGGTCATACTTTCGGATGTCCATTTGGGAACTTACGGAAGTCACGCTAAAGAATTAAACAACTACTTATCAAGCATTAAACCTAAAACATTAGTCCTAAACGGCGATATTATTGATGCTTGGCAGTTTAGAAAATCATATTTCCCAAAAGCCCATTTAAGAGTCATTCAAAGAATCATTGGAATGGCTTCAAAAGGCACAAAAGTGTATTACATCACTGGAAATCATGATGAAATTCTTCGAAAATTTAGCGATATGAACATGGGTAATTTTGCTTTAGTCGATAAACTAGTTTTAGAATTAGACGACAAAAAGGCGTGGATCTTTCACGGAGATGTTTTTGACGCCTCTGTTCAACACTCTAAATGGATTGCAAAACTTGGCGGACTTGGTTATGATTATTTAATTTTAAGCAATCGATTTGCAAACTGGTGTTTAGCAAAACTTGGTCGTGAACCATATTCATTTTCAAAAAAAATAAAAGCAAGCGTAAAAAAGGCAGTTAAATTTATATCAGATTTTGAGACTACCGCTACAGACTTGGCCATCGAAAAAAAATACGACTACGTAATTTGCGGACATATCCATGAACCCAAAATTATTACTAAAGAAAACAAACACGGCTCTACTTTATACTTAAATTCAGGAGACTGGGTCGAAAACCTTACTGCTTTAGAGTATCATAAAAAACGTTGGAAATTATATTCGTATGTAGAAAGTAATTTTTCAGAAGAAGAAAATCTTTTTGAAATGGAAGATACCTTAAGTTCAGAATTGATAGCTTCTATTATTGCAAAATAACTTTTAGAAATATAAAACACTACTATTAAATCAAGTAACAATAAACCACCAATTTTTTTAGCTACAAATGTGAATTATGTAACAATTAAAAAAAATTTTATACGTTTGAAAATGGTACCACATATTAAATTTGTCAAAAATTAATAACCATTTTTATGAAAAAAATCATTTTATCTGCCATTATGCTAGTTGGATTAGCATTTACGGCTCAAGCACAAGATATTGCTAAAAATTCACTAGGAATTCGTTTAGGCGACAACAACGGTTTTGGTGGAGAAATCTCTTACCAAAGAGGGTTAAGTCAAAAAAACAGACTTGAGTTTGATTTAGGATGGAGAAATAGTAGTGACGTAGACGCTATAAAAGCAGTTGGACTTTATCAATGGGTTTGGAATATTGATGGAGGTTTTAACTGGTACGCCGGTGTTGGTGCCGGTATCGCTGCTTGGGATCACGATTACTATGCAAACAACAATAAATTTAATGATAGCGGAACTTATGTTTTTGCCGCTGGTGATATTGGTATAGAATATACTTTTAAAGAAGCACCTATAACACTTTCACTAGATGCAAGACCAGAAATTGGTTCTGGATATTATGACGATGACAACTTTGGATTCGATGTAGGCTTAGGGGTTAAATTCAGATTCTAAAAACAAGAATAGAAACAAAAAATAATTGTAAAAGAAAACCTGTCGCATTAACGACAGGTTTTTTTTATGTTAAGAATATAAAAGGCTTCTTCTAGGGACGCTTAATCACATTTTGTTTTTTCCTCTTAACGGTATTACTTAATTATAATTTCCTTTTTTGAATGTATTTTTACAACTGTATATGGATAAGTAATTACTTGCATCACCATTGCATCAGCCGCGGGACTATTTTCTTTTACTGTGATGATAATATTTTTATCAGTTTCTTCAACTTTATCAACTCCTATAGAATATCCTCCGGTGTTTTTCTCACCCATATTCAGGATAACATAATTTGAATTGCTAATATCAGTCTGTTTCATTTTATCAGCTAAAAGCGGATCATTTTCTAACATTTTGATTTCATTAGGCTCTGTTAGAATTTCAAAAAATTTGATATTTCCGCCACCATCGGTTTGCTCTGTCAAAACTTCATACAAAGCAGTTTTTGCTTCTGATGTTTTTTTTACTCCACAGGAAACCAAGACAAAAATCGCCAAAACCCAAAGTATTTTTTTCATTTCAAACTATTAAGATTGTTGTTTTTCCGTTTTATAATCATCAATCGCTCTTTGGTATAATGCTTCATATTTAGGCAGGATATTTTTAATATCAAATTTCTTAGCCACTTCTAAAGCGTTTACTTTAAATTGATTTAAAACTTTATCTTCTTTTAAGATTTTAATTGCATTTGCAGCCATTTCCTCAACGTCTCCTACATTACTCAAATATCCTGAAATACCATCAAAATTAACTTCAGGCAAACCTCCCGAATTACTCGAAATTACAGGAACCCCCATAGACATTGCTTCTAATGCTGCCAAACCAAAACTTTCTGTTTCTGATGGCAATAAAAACAAATCTGTAAAGCACAAAATCTTATCGATTTCATTACTGTTTCCAAAGAAAATTACTTTGTCGTAAATTCCTAATTCCATACACAAAGCTTCGGCTTTTTCTTTTTCCGGACCATCTCCTACCATCATTAATTTGGCAGGAATTTCTTTCTGGATATTGTAGAAAATTTTAATGATATCCGGAATACGTTTTACCTTTCTAAAGTTACTGATATGTGTAATAATTCGCTCATTTTCTTTTGCCATAACATAACGATGACAAGGTGCTTGCGGATCTTTTACCACTTTATCTAACTCAATAAAATTAGGAATCACTCTAATTTTATTCTTGATTTTAAACAATTTCAAAGTATCGTCTTTCAAACTCTGAGAAACCGAAGTCACATAATCTGATTTATTGATACTAAAAGTCACCGCCGGTTTATAAAAAGGGTGATTTCCTACCAACGTAATATCTGTTCCGTGAAGTGTTGTAATCATTGGAAGATTAATCCCTTCATTTTTCAACATTTGCTTCGCCATATAACCTGCATATGCGTGTGGAATAGCATAATGCACATGTAACACCTCGATTTTATATAATTTCACCATATCTACCAATTTGCTTGACAAAGCCAACTCATAAGGCTGATAGTGAAAAAGAGGATATTCTGGAACGTTTACTTCGTGATAATGAACATTAGGATTCAAAAGTGCCAACCTAACCGGTTGACTATAAGTAATAAAATGGATTTCGTGTCCGCGTCTGGCTAATTCAAGACCTAGTTCTGTAGCAACTACACCACTACCACCAAATGTCGGATAACAAACTATAGCTATTTTCATGTATTAAATTTAGTACTACGAAAGTACTCAAAAATAGCTTTTAATCGAAGATTTAGATTGTTAGATTTTTGTGAATATTAGTTTTAACAGATGATTTAATTATCAAATCTTAAGATTATTAGATTGATTTAGATCTTTAAATTGTAATGCTCTTAGTTTAAAATCAATTCACTAAACCCAACAGGTTTTAAAATCTGATAGATTTATTATGATTTTAATTGTTTAAACTTCCGATTTGACTTAACAATAAATCTAAAAGGAATATAAAAATATAAAAACAAAAAAATCGCCATCAAAACAATCATAACTATGTTACGGTTATCAAATTCAGATTTTGAGATTATAACTTCATTATTACTTTCTAATTGAATAATATCAACTGTATTTTGCCTAATATCAAATCCTTCATTAAAAATTTTCACTTGTTCATCAACCTTAAGTTTCTTCTTTAAAAAACTATAATCTCTAAACATATTAAAATACGAATACAACGTATCATTTGAATACAATTTAACATACAAAACGTCGCTTGCTGTTGTTGGCGATTTATCGTTTCCATTACGAACTTTAGTCGTAATTCCAGTCATCTCAACTTTTCCCTCAACTAAACTAAAATCATATTTCGTTTTAGCCAATTCTGAAATTTGAACATAAATTAAAAAAACGAATATTATCGGTAAAATTGAAACTGCACCAATAAATAAAACCTTTTTAAACATTTTATAATTTTAAATAAAAACAATAAAGTAACAAAATCTGATACTTCAAACCTGTAACAAAACTAAACCACCTTAAAAGTAAAAAAGGCACAAAATCTAAATTTTATGCCTTTTATTATATTATAATTGTCCCTTAGAAAAATCTGCTATGCCAACTATCAGCAGCAGGAACTTCCCAAGATTCATTAAATTCTTCGATATTATTTACTAGATTATTAAAAACAATCGTATTCTCTGAAACCGATTTATCTTTAACCATTTTCTTGAAATCAATTAATGGTTTATGTGCAATATGTTCACCAAGTTTAAAAGTAACGTTCATTTTATCTAACAAATCAACGTCGTATTTTTTCTCTAAACTCTGAATAAACTCTACCGAACTATCAATAGAACAACCTGTCGCCGCTTGCACATCCTGATTTACAGCCAAAATAATGAATCGGTTGTATTTCAACAAATACGAAGCCTCTAAACTTGTTCCATGCGCCGCCCAACCTTCTACAAAAGCTTTTAAGTCGACTTCTATTTCAGAAAATTCTTCCTCAGAAAACTTTCTGTTCGATTGATAAATCCAAATTCTGGATTCACCAGGTAAATTTTCGAAAGGTATATACATTTTTAATTTTAGATTTTAGATTATTTGAATTTTAGATTTTAGAAAGTTTCACTAAAAAAAAATAGAAACTCAGAGCCTTAGCAACTCTCAACCTTAAAATTATTGTCTCTCTATTTTGGTTATAATTTTATAATATCTGAATTCTTTTGCTTTAGAATCAAATAATTCAATTTCGGCATAGCTAACTTTAACTTTGTCTTTTTTCTTTATTTCATTATTAGTCAACAAAGATGCGGTATCAAAATAATCTAATAAAAGTAGATTATAACTTCTTCCTTTTTGATCTTTCATTTGTAAAGTCACAAATTGCTCTGATAAAATATCCACAACTACACCTTCAACAAATGCATCTTCTTTCTCAACTTCTTTTTCGGCATTTTGTGCACTTTTTCCAAGTTCAAGAATTACATTAGGACAGAACTGCATCATTTTTATGGCAACTTTTTCTCCTAACTTTGTCATGCCTTCACTATCACCAAAATCTACTTTATCTGCACCTTTAAATTCAGACATATGGTCTGAGTAACTCTTAATCATGCAAACACCAACTTCAGTTTTAAATTCGTCAGCAGATAAATTAGGTTGTTTATCTTTTTTAGCTTGTAAACATTCACATGTTTCTTTTGCTATAACATCAAAAACTTCTTGAGAGTATCCAGCAAAACTGCACATTAGTACAAGTACTAAAAATATTTTTTTCATATTATAAATCTTGTGCATTAGCAATTAACTCGGCAATATCCATTACTTTAACTTGACCTTCTTTTTCTTGGTGTTTAATTCCATCGGTTAACATGGTGTTACAAAACGGACAACCTGCCGCAATAATATCCGGTTTTGTTTCAAGAGCATCTTCTGTTCTCTCAACATTGATCTCTTTGTTTCCTGGCTCAGCATCTTTAAACATTTGTGCTCCTCCTGCTCCACAACATAAACCATTTGCTTTTGAGCGTTTCATTTCGACTAATTCAACATCTAATTTCTGAATTAAATCTCTTGGCGCTTCATATACTTTATTAGCTCTTCCTAAATAACAAGGATCGTGAAAAGTGATTCGTTTTCCTTTAAACTGACCACCTTCAACTGTTAATC
>Ga0302173_10000295_pt1 | contig 27025 bp, 29 predicted proteins | sample I_Fen_N3_1_FD_198785 | JGI IMG/M metagenome (GOLD analysis project Ga0302173, IMG submission 198785) | Peat permafrost microbial communities from Stordalen Mire near Abisko, Sweden - I_Fen_N3_1 | ecosystem: Environmental > Terrestrial > Soil > Wetlands > Permafrost | place: Sweden: Abisko... | reverse complement strand
CCAGACTGCCTGCCTGGCGGGTATCGGACAAAAAATAGTAGTCAATGAAGTAACCCTGGGCAACGAATCAGGTTTTGAGGAAAACAGGCGAATTGTATTTGATGAGCCCAGAACAGTAGATTACCGCGCCAATGTAGCCGATATAAAAGATGCCCTTGTCAAATTAATGAACAATAAAGACCTGCGCGGGCAGATGGGAACCGCAGGGCGAAAACGGGCAGTTGAAAACTTCGACTACAGGATTGTGGCAGCGAAATTTATAAAAATCATCAATGAAAGACTCCAAATATATTAAATTCCACAGCTCATGGGCAAAAGAAACTGGACAGAAATAGAACTAGCAAAAAGTGCAGCCCTACAGGTACTGCTGCACAATGTAAAAGGTCCCTTTGAGGGGCTTCCCAGAACTGCGGCATGGGGATATCCCGAGCCTTATACGCGCGATTTAATGATCAGTATCCTTGGGGTAGCCGTATCCAAAAATGAAGAGTTAATCACAGCGATGCAGAAAACACTTCAGGTGCTTTCTAAAAATCAGTCTCTCAGGGGAAACATTCCTTCACTAGTCCACGATCCTGACAATAGAGGAGCAAGCGATACCACGCCTCTATTTTTACTGGCAGTGGGCATTTTCCGAAAATTAACCGGAGAAAAGGATTTTCTGGAAGAGGCAGTCCAAAAGGCATTAACCTGGATGGAGTACCAAAGTCCTTCTGATGATTATCTTGTGGCTCAACAGCCTACAAGTGACTGGCGTGACGAGCAATGGGTGTTAGGATATGGCTTGTATGTTAACACTTTGACCTACAGTTACCTCAAGATACTGGGGCATACGGAAAGGGCACTCGGACTGCAAAACGCAATGGAACATTTTACCATTACCACCCCTACAAATCCTACTCATCTGCATGAGGGGATGCTGATAAAACAAAAGCCCTATTACGCCTTATGGTCTTATAAAATATACAACAGTGAACGATTTGACCTCTTGGGCAACAGTCTGGCTATTCTCTCAGGACTTGCTTCTGAGCAGAGGGCAGATGAGATTGTGAAATGGATAGAAAATCAATGTGATATTATGATACAGAATAAAGATCTGGCCTTAAAACTGGCCCCGAATTTCTTCCCTTATATCCTGCCTGAAGATCCCGACTGGATCCCCAGATATGAGCAGTATAATCTTCCCGGGGATTATCACAATGGAGGTATATGGCCTTTCATTTCAGCCCTTCACATAGCAGCTCTGGTTCGGGCCGAAAAACAGGAACTGGCAAGAGAAAAATTATTCCTGCTTACCGACCTTATTAAAAAATCAAGAAACAAAGACCTCGATTATGGTTTTAATGAATGGTATAAAGCCCAGGATGGCGAGCCTATGGGGCAGGACTGGCAGAGCTGGTCGGCCTCCCTCTACCTTTACGCGGCAGAATGCGTAAAGACAAACAGCACGCCCTTTTTTGCATTCTGATGCTGTGCTTGAGCATACTTTAAAGTATTCTTTGCTCATAATAAAGGTCGCTAATCCCTTTAAAACTCTTTTGGATGAAACAGTACTATTAGCTCCTGCTCAAATCAGGAGAATAGTATGATGCTATCGGGAAGTGTCACAGATCACTTTTTCAGATGATCGGTATCATTGGCAGGGGATGAAATTTAATACAAATTTGCATCAAATCACAAATCGTATGATACCTATCAGTATGCAGATCATCTGGCTTTTTATTTTGGCAATACCTATTGCATGCGTTGCCTGGACGGTAACCCATGAGGAAGTATTCCGGGAGCCCAGAGACTATTGCACCCGGCGCAGTAAAACAGGCAGCTCTATAGCAGAGCGAAAATTCTTTTATCTCTTTACCTGCGAATATTGTTTTAGCCATTACGTCACTATTGTTGTACTTATTGCTACGGGATATAAACTTCTCATGCAAAATTGGACCGGTTATCTCGTTGCAGGTTTCGCCCTGGTCTGGATCGCTAACGTTTATATGGGGCTCTTCGGTCTGCTTCGTCAGGATATTAAAAAGGAGAAAACCCAAATCACTGAAATTGAAAAAAGCATTTCATCGAAAGAAAATCTTCCTGACTAATCCAATAGCATGTTTTTTAGATTATCAGATATATCCTTAAAAAAGTGTTTTAGATCACTTTCAAATCTGCCGGGCATCATTTGCTGCCAACTTACCTAAATAGATCTTTGCAATAAGAAAATTTCTTAAAAAAATAAAATAGATACTAATGAAAACAACTATAATAACCTTTGCAGCAAGCGTCTCCCTGATGTTTTGCAACTGTAATACGGCATCAAAAAAAGACCTGAGCGATGCAAAAGACAATATCAATAAAGCCAATCGAGAGCTGCAGCAGGCTGCAAAAGATTCCCGCGATGCAGCAAAGGAAAAAACAATAAGTGAGTGGAAAACTTTTAATGATAAATCTGAAAAAGATATGGAAGCCTTAAATGACCAGATCAGGCAATTTCAAAAAAAAATAACCACGGCAGATCAAAAAGAAAATTTGAGATTAAAAAATGAACTGAACCAGAACCACGAGAAGCTCAAAGTAATGAGGGAAAAGCTACGTGAACGTAACGCTGAATTCGAAAATGGCATGCTCAAATTTGATGATTCCATTGTATCGAAAAATGAATCTTTCCAACGGGAGTTCAGCTACGATATGGATGAACTTGACAAAGCTGTTAAAGACCTTTTTAAAAATAATGTGAAATAATCTAAAAACAAATATCATGTCCATACAAACCACTGATCCCAATACCAATAGGCTTATCAAAAGTTTTGAAGAAATGACAGATGCGGCCCTGGAAACAGCTGTTGCAACTGCAGAAGAAACTTTTCTGAACTGGAGAAAAACATCCTTTACCCAGCGAATTGACTTAATGCATAAAGTGGCCTCTCTAATGCGTAAAAAAAAGCAGGAACTTGCCCGGGTCATTACCCTTGAAATGGGAAAGCTGATCTCGCAGGCAGAAGCCGAGATTGATCTTAGCGCCAATATTATCGATTACTACGCAGATAATGGAGAACAATTCCTGTCTGACAAACACCTTGATCCTGAATACGGTAAGGCCTTTATACGTTATATGCCCCTGGGTGTAGTATTTGCGGTAGAGCCATGGAACTTCCCGTTTTATCAGGTAGCCCGTTTCGCAGGCCCTAATATCATTGCCGGAAATACCGTGCTTATTAAACACGCCTCCATTGTTCCCCAATGTGCCATCGCCATCGAAGAACTCTTCAATGAAGCCGGAGCTCCAAAAGGATTGTACACCAATCTTCTAATCTCTGGAAAAAGGGCTTCAGCACTTGTTTCTGATCAGAGAATCAAAGGGGTTTCCTTAACGGGAAGTGAAGCCGCCGGTGCAAGCCTGGCCGCAGAGGCTGGCCGAAACCTTAAAAAATCGGTTTTGGAACTTGGCGGAAACGATGCCTTTATTGTACTGGAAGACGCCGATATCGAAAAAACAGTCCATTGGGCCATGGTAGGAAGAATCAATAACAACGGACAATGCTGTGTGGCTTCAAAAAGATTTATAGTTGTTGAGGCTGTGGCCGATGAATTCCTTGCCAAATTTACCCAAAAAATGGCCAGCCTGAAAGTAGGTGATCCTATGGACAGAACAACAGAATTAGGTCCATTATGCAATGAGGAAGCTGCAGTACTGCTAGCCGATCAGGTCATGAGATCCGTAGATGCAGGGGCAAAAGTCGTGCTTGGAGGCAGCCGCCTGAAACGCGAAGGAGCTTTCATGGAGCCCACTATACTAACAGACCTAAAACCCGGAATGGCCGCTTATCATGAAGAACTCTTTGGTCCTGTGGCATCATTTTACAGGGTAAAAGATGAAAAGGCCGCCATTGACCTTGCAAACGACAGCCCATTCGGACTTGGAGGTTCTGTTTTCACCAGTGACATCGAACGCGGTAAACGCGTGGCAGACCAGATTGATACCGGAATGGTATTTATCAACCATCCTACCTGGACACAAGCCGATTTGCCTTTTGGAGGAACCAAAAGATCAGGCTACGGAAGGGAATTATCTGAACTTGGAATTAATGAATTTGTGAATAAAAAACTGATCCGCGTAAGCGCGCTCTCTGATCCTTTTTAAATCGATAATACCTATAGAAATCGTTACAAGGTTTAAAAACAGTTTTCAAACAAGATAATACTACACCAATGATAACAAAGGATAAGTATGCTTTTTCACAGGATGTAAAAATACATATAGAAAAACTTCATGAGATTGTCCGCAATTCCATTGAAGCTGAAGAGCTTATTGTACACAAGCTCTCCCATCCTGATATTGAAAACCTTAGCAGGGGAGAAAGAATTTCTGATATGGTGGCACAATTTGGCGGAAGCTGGAAATTTATAATCTCATTCTTTGTCATACTAATCCTTTGGATCACCTTTAACATTCTTGCTATCGGGATTTATGAATTTGATCCTTCTCCCTTTATCCTTCTCAATCTGATTCTTTCTTGTCTTGCAGCATTGCAGGCCCCTATTATCATGATGAGCCAAAACAGGCTTGAACAAAAAGACCGGATACGCAGTGAAAATGATTACCTGATCAACCTAAAGGCAGAAATGCAGATTCGAAGCCTCAATCAAAAGGTTGACTTACTGCTGGAAGAAGAAATAAAAACGCTGTTTGACGTACAGCAGAAACAATATGATCTGCTTCGTTCTATCAATTCAAAACTGTCCGTAAAAAAAAGTAAGTGACCAGGGCTACCTTTAGTATTTAAAAAATAAAACTAATAAATTTAAAAAATATCCCCTATGAAAACGAATGAAGAATTACAAAAAGACGTACAAGATGCCATTAAATGGGAACCGCTTTTGCATGCCGCAGAAATTGGCGTAATTGTTAAAGACGGCGTTGTGACCCTTACGGGAATTGTAGACAATTATTATAAAAAGACAGAAGCCGAAAATGCCGCCAAAAAAGTAGGTGGTGTCAAGGCAGTAGTTGAAAAAATTGAGATACAGGACGCGCGCCACTTTATAAAAAATGATACTGATATCGCTTCAGATCTGGTAAAATCCTTTTCAGAAAACCTATTGCTTGCTCATAATAACCTGACAGTTAAAGTTGAGGACGGCTGGGTTACACTGGAGGGTCAGCTGGGATGGAATTATCAAAAAGAGCTGGCCAGAAAATCTGCCACCGAACTCAGGGGTGTTAAAGGTGTTATGAACAATATCACTGTTCAGTCAGAATCAAACAGTGCCATTGAGAAAAAACACGTAGAGAATGCCTTAGCGCGCCATTGGGCTATAAATGCCAAGGATATTACCGTGTCGGTATCAGGAACAACGGTAACACTTACTGGCGATGTTACCTCGCTCTACCAAAAAGAAGAAGCCGCCAGAATTACCTGGAATACACCCGGGGTTGCTTTTGTGAAAAATGAATTAATAGTCGATTATGACTATGCCTTTACAGAATAAAAAATTGATACTATTTATCTAAACATTAGTACTGAATTACAAAATAAGTTCCCTGAATATGCTGTGGCATTCAGGGATTTTTTTTGCAACAACTTCAATAAATGTAATGAGGGTCACTTCCCGTAATGATGTCCATCATTTCTAAACGCACCATGCTATTGCATCTTTGCCTGAGGATACTATAAAGAGTCAAACTAAAACTAAAAGCATCATAAATTCAATTTTATAGCGGTCAAGAGAAGAAAATTCACCTGTTCGGAAATCAGGTCCTAACCCACTAAAATTGTTTTTTAAACTATAACCTAAATCAAATCTTATAATGATAGCCATCGTAAAAGAGCAGCTTACACAGGCAGGAAATTTTTCATTGTTCATAGGACGTTTTTTTAAAGAAATTTTTGTCCCTCCTTTTCAAATCAATGAATTCCTTCGCCAATGTTACACCATTGGATGCAAATCACTTCCCCTTGTAAGCATAACGGGCTTTATCATGGGTCTGGTACTGACCATTCAGTCGCGGCCGACCATGACAAAATTTGGGGCAGAATCCTGGCTGCCAAGTATGGTTTCGCTTTCCCTGATCAGGGAAATAGCACCAGTGGTTACAGCACTTATCTGCGCCGGAAAAATTGCATCAGGCATAGGCGCTGAACTGGGGTCAATGAAAGTATCCTCTCAAATCGATGCCATGGAAGTCTCTGCCGTGAATCCCTATAAATATCTGGTGGTTACCCGAATATTAGCCACAACACTAATGGTGCCGCTATTGGTTATTTTTGCTGATCTGGTGGGTATTTTTGGAGGTTACATTGGCTATAATATACACAATACCATTACAATGAGTAGGTATTTTTCAGAAGTCATTGAACATCTGGATTATCTGGATCTTATGCCCGCTACGATAAAAACGTTCTTCTTTGGATTTTTTATCGGGGTCATCGGCTGTTATAAAGGTTTTAATGCCTCAAGCGGTACGGCAAGCGTGGGACTTGCTGCAAATTCAGCAGTCGTAACAGCATCACTTTCTATTTTTATTGTCGATATGCTGGCAGTTCAAATCACCGATTTATTTTTTTAAACCATGAAAGAACAACCCATCATAAAAATCAAAAACCTCTACAAAGCCTTTGGGAAGAACAAAGTGCTTAAAGGGATTAGTTTTGAGGTAAACAAAGGCGAGGATCTTGTAATCCTGGGACGCTCCGGCTCAGGGAAATCAGTGGCAATAAAATGCCTTGTCGGCCTTCTGGATCCAGATAAAGGTAAAATGGAAATCCTCGGCACAGACATGACAAAACTTACCTATAAAGAACTCAATGAAATCAGGCTCAAAATAGGTTTTATGTTTCAGGATGGAGCCTTATACGATTCCATGTCGGTTCGTGAAAACCTGACTTTTACCCTCAAACACCATACGCGCCATTTGACAGAAGAAGACATTCAGCAGCAGATTATGGAAGCCCTGGACAGCGTTGGGCTAAAAGAAGCTATTGACAAGATGCCTTCTGAATTATCAGGCGGTATGGTCAAACGTATTAGCCTGGCACGAACGATAATTATCAAGCCCGAAATTATATTTTACGATGAACCCACAGCCGGACTTGATACCATTACGGCGCAGGAAATCAGCGAACTGATCTTATCGGTACAGAAAAAATACAAAGCAACCTCCATTATCATTACCCATGATATGATCTGCGCTAAAATGACCGGAAACCGAATCATCATTATTAAAGATGGTCTGATCCATGTGCAGGGCACCTATGAGGAACTCGAAAACAGTACTGATCAGTGGGTAAGATCATTCTTTTTTGCAACCAATTAATACCCCGACAGGCCCTCGCCTGTCTATTTAAATAATACCATCATGAAGAAAAAATCAGACTATATCTGGAAATTGGGATTGTTTGTCATTGCCGCGCTGACGATTTTTCTCGTAGCGGTTTATTTTATTGGCAAAAGCCAAAACCTGTTTGGTGACACCTTCCACTTGAAAGCAAAATTCAAAAATGTCAGCGGACTCAAAAACGGCAATAATGTACTATTGTCCGGAATTAATATTGGTACCATAAAAGACATCTCCTTTATATCCGATTCTACCGTAGTGGTCGACATGATCATAAGGGAAGAAGTGCATCAATACATTAAAACTGATGCCTCGGCCAGTATTGGCTCCGATGGTCTTATGGGCGATAAAGTACTGACGATCTCCCCTAAAAACAGCTTTGCGCAAATGGTAAAAGACGGCGATATGATTACTTCCAATGAAGCTGTCGGGATGGAAGATCTGATTGCCGGACTCAAAAAAAGTGTTGACAATGCCCAGATCATCACCAAACAACTTTCTGAATTCAGCTATAAAATCAATAACGGAAAAGGCGCACTCTCTAAAGTATTAACCGATGAGAATTTTGCAAACAGTATCGATCTTACCATGAAAAACCTAAAGGAGAGTTCCAACGAATTTGCTGTTTTTACCAAAAAAATTAACGATAAGGACGGAACGCTATCAAAGCTCATGACAGATCCTTATTATGCCAACAGTATTAAAAAAACACTTTCTGGTTTTGAGAAAAGTGTCAATGATTTAAATGTTTTTACCTCAAAACTAAATACAGGAAAAGGCATCCTGCCAAAACTGATCAGTGATGAGAAATTGTCCAATTCCTTAGATTCAACCTTAACAAATTTACAGACAGGCTCTAAGAATTTAATTGAAATCGAACTGGCTGCCAAGCAAAATTTCCTGCTTAGGGGTTATTTCAAAAAAAAGAAAAAACAAGAGGCAAAAAAAGAACTGGAACTGCAAAAAGCATCCGGTGCTAATTGAGAATATAAATCCAAAGGAAAAATGAAAAGACTTCAAAACAAAATAGTATTTATCACAGGTGGTAACTCAGGAATAGGAAAAGCCTCCGCTCTGGAAGCGGCGCGCGAAGGCGCGACAGTTGTAATTGCCGATCTTCCCGGAAAAGACCATCACCAGACAATTCTGGATATTGAAGCGCTGGGCGCTCCGTGTATGTTCGTCCCAATTGACGTCAGTGATGTTCAGAGCGTTAAAAAGGCCATTACAGCCACAGTTGAGAAATACGGCAGGCTTGATGTGGCGTTTAATAATGCAGGAATCGGCGGGGTATATTCGGGAATTCACGATATGCCTGAAGCAGTATGGGATAAACTAATCGCCGTGAATCTTACCGGCCAGTTCTATTGTGTTAAATACGAATTACAGCAATTTCTCAAACAAGGCGGTGGTGTTATTGTCAACATGTCTTCCCTCGGCGGATTAAAAGCCGAGCACGGTTTAGTTCCTTATACGGTTGCCAAACATGGAGTATTGGGATTAACAAAAAATATCGCCGTTCAATATGGTGCCCAAAACATACGCGGCAACGCTATATGTCCCTATTATGTAGAAACACCTTTACTGGGCGCCGCGCCGCAAACAGTCCATCAGGCCTGGATCGATGGCACTCCGGCCAAAAGGTTATGTACGCCTGAAGAAGTAGCCAAAACATTTATTTTTCTGGCCTGTGATGATTCGAGTTATTGCAATGGTACCCAAATTATTTTGGACGGCGGCGTACTGGCTTAAAGGTCTGCTTTATTATGACTTTGGCAACAGCTATGATATTGCACTTGCCAATAAGTAACAACGCTCACTTATTGCTGCGCTTTCTATCATTTTGGTTTGGCTCTAATAGTTTCAACTTTGCTCTGAAAATAAGCAATTCAAAAAAAACGAAAATGAAAACCACCACTTCAAAAAGAGCTCATATAAGAAACCTATCGAGTAAACTCTCGAGTATTCTTTGTGATGAGTACATCCTATTAACTAAAACTCAAAGTATCAATAACAGTTTACAGTCGATTGATTTTCAGGATAAATATCTTTTTTTTACAGCCCAATCCAGCGAAATTGATAGTATAATTGAGCGCGTTGAGAAACGTGTTCATGCCTCAGGTCATTATGCTGATGCCATGCTCAAGGCTTTTTTAAAGGTGACGCGGTTCAATAAAAAAAGAAAAAAAATAAATGATCGCGCAGGTTATATCAATGAATTGCTCGGTGATCATGAAAACCTTATTACGATACTAAAAAACAATACATCCCTGCTTGAAACGACTTCTAGAGACTGTAAAACAGATGATTTTGTTACCACACTAACCGAAAGCCATGAAAAAATGGCCTGGTTCCTTCGCTCCTACTTAAAATAATGCCTTTAATAAATTAAGAACAATCATGAAAACTAAAATAAAATTCACGCTTTTACTCCTGACCATAGTCTTCTCAGGGATGAACCAGACGGTTTTGGCACAATCCCATTTCAAAATTGGTACATCCAAAGTTAATGAAATGAAGATATCGGGAACCTCCACCTTCCACGACTGGACGATGAAAACGGCTTCTTTTTCAGGAAAAGCAGCATTTAATATCGATAGTGAAAATCAAATTACAAAACTCAGCGCTATTGAGTTTAACCTGCCGGTGCTCACCCTTAAAAGCGGTCAGAAAAAATTAGACAAAAATGCGTACAAAGCCCTGAAAACGGATCAGTTTAAAGAAATCCTGTACAAACAGGTCTCCGCTGAAGTAATGAGCTTCAGCAATTCCAAATTCCATATCAAAACAGCCGGAAAGCTTACCATTTCAGGTGTTACCAAAGATGTTGTTATTGATTTGTACTGTTTTGTAAATAAAGATGGAAGCATCAGCTGTGAGGGCAATTACCCCATAAACATGAGCGACTACAATGTTGCTGCACCTGTATTTATGGGCGGAGTCATGAAAACCGGTGATGCGATCAAACTTGAATTTTCTTTCCTTTTTGAAAAATCTTAATTCAGATGAAAAATATAATATTGCTATTACTGTGCCTTTGGATAACATTGGCACAGGCACAAAAGAAACCTATGCAGTATTTTAGGTACAACGACCAAAGAGGACTCAATGTTTTTGAAACCACCAAGAAGGACAGCTCCTCTTTTGAAGGCTTCACAGTAAAAATGGGAGGGAACTTAACATTGGATTTTCAGGGACTAAACCATCAAAATACAGCAACCCCTGTACTGATTGACGCAATAAACAGCAATGAACTTATTGATATTACCAATGGGTTCAATCTGGCTATGGCCAATATGAATCTCGATACGCAACTAGATGACGGAATACGAATGAACCTTACTATATATTTGTCATCAAGACACCATGAGGAAACCTGGGTCAAGGGAGGTTATATACAGTTTGATAAACTTTCTTTTCTAAAAAGCAATTTTATAAATCAGGCAATGAAATATGTAACTCTTAAAGTAGGCGCCTACGACGTAGACTATGGGGATCAGCACTTTAGAAGGAGTGACGGAGGAAACGCCATTTACAACCCTTTTATTGAAAACTACATCATGGATGAATTTGCTACTGAAATTGGAGGTGAAGTATATTACCATGACAATTCAGGCATGATGATCATGCTGGGACTCACAAATGGCGCCCTGAACCCAACTGTGGTGGTTTCCACTAAAATAGATGCGGCAACAGGAGAATTAAACAAACCCACAGCGGCATTACATGGTAAAATAGGTTATGATAAACAATTCGACAAAGATTTACGACTAAGGCTTACCGGTTCCTTTTACCATGTAAAAAGAGCTTTGAACAATACCCTTTTTGCAGGTGACCGGACCGGTTCCCATTATTTTTATGTATTGGAGAATACAACTGCAACGGCTGTTGACAATTTCAGATCCGGACGTTACAATCCAGAATTCAGCCAAGAGGTAACCGCATTAATGTTTAATCCCTTTCTGAAATTTAAAGGATTAGAAATTTTTGGAACCTATGAAGTTGCCAAAGGAAGAAAAATTACCCAGTCAGATACCCACCAGGTTGTACAGTCTGCTATTGATCTAATTTATAGATTTCCTGCCGGAAAAGAAAATTTCTGGATTGCAGGAAGGTACAATACCCTAACTGATTCTGCGCTAAATCAAAATGACCAAAAAATCAATAGAGTCACAGCTTCTGCCGGCTGGTTCTTAACTAAAAATATCCTGATCAAAGCGGAGTACGTAAACCAGAAGTATAAAAATTTTCAGCCTAGCGATATCAGAAATGGCGGGCAATTCGACGGCTTTATGTTAGAAGCAACGGTGGGATTTTAAATATGTCAAAAAGATACTTGTAAAAAGTGTCTAACATCAATTATGAAAATGAGCAGAGTCATTTTGTAAGGCTAAAGTTCTGCTCATTTTTGTATCCATATAATACCTCTGGTTTTATTTCAATAAATCAGATATCAAAGATAACATCTATAAAAATTTAAATTATGAAAGCAAATTCAAAAAAAATGGCCGCTGAAATAACAACGGCAATTACCACTGCACTAACCGCAAAATCAAACACAAAAAAGATTCTGAAAACAATTGACAATACAGCCAAAAAGATAGCTAAAAAAATCAATAAGAGAATCGTTAAAACTACTGCAGGAGTTAAAGGAAAGAAACTAAAAAAAGCTCAAAAAATAAAAAAAGGCCAAAATGGAATGCTGCCCGAGGTGAAAAAAAATAAATTACTCACAGAGATGGCGGCCGACGAAATTAAAGCCAATTAAAACATCCTGCAATTAAAGAAAACCTGAACATAACAGTACCTATTGTTATGTTCATTTTAATTAAAGACTTCCCCCTTTCAAATTATACTGTCGAAAAATCCAAGCTAATACCTCCCCGATGAAATATAAATACGCATTGATTTTCTTAATATGCGGTACCTGGCTAATGTCCCGGGCAGATTCTGTGAATCATATTCAAAAACATTTTCAGGAAAATCTTTCGCAAATCGACACCACAAAAATTGCTGCTTTTTTTGACTCCTATCCTAAATTCAGCCCGTATCAGGCTCAGGTACATCTACTCTACAAAAAACATGGCGATTATATTTGGTACAACAACAAAGGACTTGTTGAATTTGCCTATGCACTGCACAAACAGGTAGGGCAAATGAGACAAGAAGGGCTTCCTGTAGAGATACCCTATGAAACCCAATGGGAAAAAATCTTTGAACAAAATGCCAGTACAATTCCAAATTTAGAATCTGAGCTACTGATCAGCTGCATGTATTTTTTCTATACTACCAAAGTTTTTAGTGGATTTACCATAGGAAAAAGCGAAGAAACAGGATGGTATCTTCCCAGAGAAAATGCTTCCAACGTGGCATACATTGACACCCTTGTACAGGGAATTGAATCTAAAAAAGAATTCAAACACGACTATTTTAATCAATATTATCCCCTTAAAGAGGCTTTAAAAAAATATCTTGAAATTGAAAAAAACGGAGGCTGGAAAATTGTTAAATTTGAAAAAGAAATCAAATCCTTTCATCAGGGCGATTCTTCCACTACGATAAAAGAGGTCAGAAACAGACTTTTTTTAGAGGGTTTTGTCAAAGAGGATAACGCATCTCTTGTTTTTGATCAAACCATAACTGACGGCATTTTAGCTTATGGAACCAGTCAAAATCATGATTTTGAAAACAAGATCACGCCCAAACTTATTGAAATGCTTAATGTTCCTGTAGAGAGTAGGATCAAAACCATTTCGGTTAATATGGAAAGATGCCGCTGGATCAGTCCTAAAATAAATACTGCGCAGGAATATATCGCAGTAAACATACCTTCCTACAAACTGCTCTATTATCGTGATGGAAAACCAATTCTTGTTTCCAAAGTGGTAGTAGGAAAGGAATTTCATAAAACCATAGTATTTAGTGGCAATATCAGTTATTTAGCTTTCAGCCCATACTGGAATGTACCCACGAGTATTCTTAAAAAAGAAATACTACCCAAGATAAAAAAGAATCCTAATTACCTTGAAAATCAGAATATGGAATGGCATGACGGACAAGTAAGGCAGAAACCTGGAGGTAGTAACGCATTGGGATATGTGAAATTTATGTTTCCAAACTCCCATAACATTTACCTTCATGATTCGCCATCAAAATCCTTTTTCAATAAAGACAAAAGGGCTTTTAGCCATGGATGCGTACGGGTTGAAAAAGCCCGTGATCTTGCAATCGCTATTATGGAAAAAGAAGCGAACTGGAGTATCAAAAAAGTGGATGAAGCCATGCATTTAGGAAAAGAAAACACCTATGTGCTCCAGGATAAAATCCCCGTCTATATTGCTTACTTTACTGCTTGGGCTGACGGCAGTGGAAATATTGCCTTTTACGATGACCTTTATAATCGGGACAATGCACTGGCCAAAGTACTTTTTGAAAATTAAGTTTATGGCCTGCCAATTTAAGAAATCCCAATGGAGTACCCATTGGGATTTTTCTGTTATATCAATTTTTCATCTTGCTTATTTTCATGTAATCCAGAATTTTCAGCTGGCTGCCTTTTTTTTCTATTAATCCTTCATTTCTAAACTCGGTTAAGGTCCTGCTCACGGTTTCTGAAGCCGTTCCTGACATCGCCGCCAGATCATCCCTTGTTACATTGATGCTATCCCCTTTTGCGGCTTCTTCCTGACGAAAGAGTCTCAGCAGGGATTCGGCAATGCGCTTTCTGACCGACTGATAGGCCAGTTGCAGCAAATGAGTGTCCTTGCTCCTTATCTCATTCGATAAGATTTTAATGAATTTTTCGGCTACATCAGGATATAGTTTTAGCAATTCTTCGAGCTGTTCTTTTGGAAAAAAACAGACCTGACTATCTTCCAGTGCTGTTGCAGTATCGGTGTAGGTATCATCAGAAAGAATTGTATTGACCCCTAAAAAATCATTGGCATGGTACATACCGGTCATCAGTTCACGACCGTCTTCAGACATCTTAACTGTTTTGATTTTACCTGAGATCACCAGGTAAAGACCTATAGCCCGATCCCCTTCATAGTGAATAATCTGGTTTTTCTTAAAGGGCCTGTGAATATGCTCCTCTATCATTTTTTTTAGCTCGGAAAGTCCTTCCCTATCCCCTACTAAACTCCCAAGCTGTCCCAGGGACTGGCTGTAAAAATCCCTTTCTGAATTCTTTTTGTTCAGCCTGCTTTCAATGGCCTGTAAAAGTTCCATATCATCAAAAGGTTTGGTCAAGTAATCATCTGCTCCCATTTCCATGGCCTTTCGCAAATCAATTCTTTCGGATTTGGCAGTTATAAAAATAAAAGGAATAGTGCTTGTTTTTGGATTTTTATTCAGCATATACAATACACCGTAACCGTCCAGTTCGGGCATCATAATATCACATAAAATAATATCGGGCAGGTTTACAACAGCAGATTCAACCCCTATTTTACCATTATTGGCCTGATAAATGGTGTAACCTGCCAAAGTAAGTATTTCGGCAATATTTTCCCTAATGTCATTATGGTCTTCAATAATCAATACTTTGCTCATGATATGGGAAATGTTAGGGTGAATAATGTTCCTTCTTGTTCATTGCTTTTAAAATCAGCTGTTCCCTTCATAAGTGAAACGTAACGGCTCACTATATTCAGACCTAGCCCAGTCCCAGGGATACTGCCGGTGTTATGCGCTCTGAAAAAAGCCTGAAACAAATGTTTTTGTTCTTCCAAAGGAATACCGATTCCGTCATCATGAACTGAAATGATATAATCTAAATCATTAATTTCTGTTGTAAAATCAATACAGCAGCTGTCTCCGGAATACTTTATGGCATTTCCAATTAAATTAATGGCACAATTCTTTAACAAATTAGCATCGAGGTATATCATGGTTTGATCTCCGAGATGTTTACAAATGATATTTTGGCTGGGTTTGGCCAGAAGCTGCATTTCTTCGGTTATTTCTTCGCCAAATTTAACCAGATCAAAACAAGTGAACTCAGGCTTCATTTTGCCTATTTCCAATTTTTCAACATACAGAAAGTCATTGAGTATCGCCGTTAGGCTCTTTACCGAATTTTTGATCTTGCCAATATGTTTTCCGATAGGTTCACTTTCAAAAGGTATAGCGTATTTTTCAATTAGTGAGGCCGATAACTGCACGGTGCTGAGCGGTGTGCGAAATTCATGGGAAGCCATCGATAAAAACCGGTTTTTTAATTTACTGAGCTCTTTTTCCTTTTCCAGGGAAATACTCACTTTTTCTTTTGCCTTTTCCAAGGCAAAAATAGTATCGTTGAGCGATTTTGTCCTCTCCTCGACAAGTTCCTCCAGATGAGATGCATAATCCTTATACTTTTCCTCATCTATTTTCTGCTGGGATAGATCATGAATAAAACCGGCATAAATAGTCCTGCCTGAATATTTTACCTCACTAACTCCAAGTTTCATTGGAAACAGAGCACCGCCTTTACGCATTCCTGTCAGTTCACGCCCCACACCAATTATGCTGGCTTTTCTTGTTGTTTTGTATTTACTTAAATAGTTATTGTGCCTTTCCTTATCCGGAGAAGGCATAAGCATTGAAATGTTTTTACCTATAACTTCCTCTGGCTGATAACCAAAAAGTACACAGCCGGCTGGATTAATAGTTTCGATAGTACCAATGTCATCTATGGTAATGATGCCATCCAAAGCATTTTGTACAAGAGCGTATAACAGGGCGGCATTGTCCATCATCAAATCGATCAAATTATGATGATCCTTATAAAGGTCGGCTATTTAAAAATGGGAAGTTACATTCTGCCTGAATTTCACACTATAATTAACACATTATCATTCATTTAACAACAAAAAAAACTTATTCTGATAATTTTAACCGCTCCATCTACTTTTAAAAAATCTTTAATAATGGATTGACATTTTTAAATAAGTAAAATTTAATAGAGTGACCTTTTCTTATCGGTTTAATCGTTGTCTATTTTTTATTCTAAAAGTGCCCTACATCATTTTTATTGCTGATGACTGTCATTTCCAGTTCCTTGCTTCTACCTCAACTTTGTATTAGTAATAAAGAATACAATTTAAGTTTTCAGTCGAATTTTAATTTAAAGGAACAAGAACGAAAAAGAATGAAATTTTACAGAGAGATGTTCTGGATACCATAAAATGGGAACCGCAATTATCAAATAGAAAGCCCCGAATTTTCGAAACATAAAAAACAATCTCAAAGTAATTAAGAAAACCTGCAAAGAAAATACAGGATGTGTTTATAAAATAACTCATTAAAAACTATCAATATGAAAAACACAAATACATTAGTCGCCTTTTATGCCACGCATCAAAAGGCGGAAACAGCTATTAAAAAGCTCGAAAAAAGCGGATTCGATATGACCAAACTATCCATAATAGGAACAGACTACCATACTGACGAAACTGTAACAGGTTACTACACCGTAGGAGATCGAATGAAAAAATGGGGAAGTTTTGGAGCCTTTTGGGGAGGCTTCTGGGGTTTACTATTTGGATCTGCTTTCTTTTTTATTCCCGGACTTGGGCCTCTACTTGTTGCCGGGCCGCTTGTTTCAGCTATTATTGGGGCTCTAGAAGGTGCAGCCTTACTGGGTGGTACCAGTGTTATTGCAGCTGCCTTAGTTAGTTTGGGTATTCCAAACGATGAAGTGCTAAAATATGAAACAGAAATAAAGGCAGGCAAATTTATGCTCTTGGCACACGGAAACAAAATCAATATTGAAAATGCCCGAAAAGTGCTGAGGCTTCATGTCCCAAAAGAAAACGGTGTGAAAAACGAAGAATCCATTTCTGCTGAGGAAATTGAAGCCGCGGCAATGCAATAAGAAAGAAAACATTAAAACTTATACCTTAAAAAAATGAAAACTATAAATCAATTAGGAATTTACCTGGATCATGCCTCCGCCAATTTGATCGATTTTACCGATAAAGAGAGTGAGACTATAATCTCTGAATTTGATATTCAGGATAAACATGAAACCCTGCAAAGAAGCGAAAGTGAAATGCACCATAAAGAGCAGGATAAACAAAGGTCATATTTTAAGAAAATTGCGACGCTCGCCATTGGCTACAATGAAATCGTTTTATTTGGTCCTACTACGGCAAAAACTGAATTACTGCACTTCTTGCAAAAAGACAACAGTTTTATCAAAATCAAAATAGAAGCCGAAAATACGCCAAAAATGAATCTTCAGGAGCAAGAGGTTTTTGTTCACGACCATTTTAAAAAGTTTGACTTTAAAAATAGTTGAGATGGAAAATATACTTTTTAAAATAAACTGCTATACCCTGCAAAATGGAATTGTAATCAAAACCATTGCCTTATACCAGAGCATTCGATATTATCTGGGAATTGTATTTCCAATCTGATGCGTAAGCCTAACTATTACCCTGGATAAAACTTTTTCAAGGGGCATTAATTACAAAAAAATTATAAATTTTTAAATACATACATTATGAAAACCAACGAAGAATTACAAAAAGACGTTCAAAATGCTATCAAATGGGAACCGCTTTTACATGCCGCAGAAATTGGAGTAACTATAAAAGATGGTGTCGTAACCCTTACGGGCATTGTAGACGGATATTTTAAGAAAAAGGAAGCTGAAAATGCGGCCAAAAATGTATCCGGGGTAAAGGCCGTTGTTGAGGAAATAGAAATCAAATACTCTAATACCTTTACCAAAACAGACAATGATATTGCCCATGAAGTATTAAAAGACAATTGGGCCGTAGCTGAAGACCGTCTTAAGGTAAAAGTAGAAGACGGATGGGTTACCCTTGAGGGCGAACTAACCTGGAATTTTCAGAGACAAGATGCCAAGACTGCTATCAGCTTCCTTCCTGGAGTTAAAGGAGTGACCAATGAAATCAAAATTAAATCCGACATCAAGGATGCCATTGAAAAAAAAGATGTCGAAAAAGCGCTCGCAAGAAGCTGGTCACTCAACGCTAAAGATATTACAGTTACTGTAAATGGCACCAATGTAAAATTAACCGGTTTTGTTGATTCTGTTTACCAAAAAGATCAAGCTGAGAAAATCGTCTGGAAAACTCCGGGGATCTGGTCCATTGACAATGACCTTGTTGTGGAATATGATTATGCCTTATTATAAAGGTTAAAAAAATAGAGGGCAACGTCCTCTATTTTTATTTTAAGTTTGAGCCTGATTGACCTGTAAATTAAACAATTAGTGTAAGAAGATCCTTTAAACACTTAAATGAGCATTATGATATCAATAAAAAGAGAAGGAATTATACTAGAGAAAACCGAACTTGCATTTGAAGATGAAGGGGTAATGAATCCGGCTGTTATCAAAAAAGGAGATGCAGTTCATCTTTTTTATCGGGCCGTGAGCCATGGCAATTATTCAACTATAGGTTATTGTAAACTAGAGGGCCCCTTGCGCGTTATCCAGCGAAACACTGTGCCTATAATTACTGCTGAATTTGACTATGAAAGTCACGGATTAGAAGATCCAAGAATAGTAAACATCGAAGAAATATATTATCTCACCTATACCGCTTTTGATGGCGTAAATGCCTTGGGCTGTCTGGCCGTTTCTAAAGATTTAATCCATTTTGAAAAAAAAGGAATAATTGTGCCCACCATTACCTATGCCCAGTTTAATGAATTGACAAACGCTAAAATTTTAAACAACAGCAAATATTTCAGATACAACCAACACAATGGAATGGTCGAACAAGATGGTAAAAGAATACTCATATGGGATAAAAACGTTATTTTCTTTCCCCGGAAAATAAACGGCAAATTCTGTTTTATGCACCGCATTAAACCGGAAATCCAGATTATTGTTGCTGTTACATCACTTGAGGACCTGACAGCTGCGTTCTATAATAATTACTTCATGAATTTTAATGACCATATTTTACTCTCACCAAAATACGATCATGAATCCAGTTATGTAGGCGGCGGATGTCCGCCGATAGAAACACCAAAGGGATGGCTTATTATTTACCATGGGGTCAAGGACAGCATCGATGGATATGTATATTCAGCCTGTGCCGCTTTAGTGGATCTTGATAACCCTCAGATTGAAATAGCACGTCTGCCCTATCCTCTTTTTAGCCCAAAAAAAGATTGGGAATTGGAAGGAGCAGTAAATAATGTGTGTTTCCCCACCGGAACAGTTGTCTTTAGTGATACTTTATATATTTATTATGGTGCCGCAGATGAACAAATAGCCTGCGTATCGGTCAGCTTATCAGGTCTGGTTAATGAATTAATGCTTAATACTAAAAAAAATGATAATTAAGACTCCGCTTCGCAAAAGTATTAGCCTATGGGCAAATAAAAATAATACCATTATTTCAGAGAATCAAAAAGAATTTAAAACTCCTGAAATTTTATTTATCACATCATTTCCTGCCCGGGAATGCGGTATTGCAACCTATTCTGAAGATTTAATTGCTGCTTTAAACAATAAATTTGAGCACTCTTTTAACATAAAGGTCGCTGCTCTGGAATCTATCAATGACAGCTATACTTATGGGGATGCGGTAGATCGAATTCTTAAAACGGACTCCCCTGATTCCTATCTGAAGCTTTCTGAGCACTGCAATACCGATAAAGCAGTAAAACTAATTTTAATACAACATGAATTCGGGCTCTTTAAAAATAATGAGACAGATTTGATTAAATTCTTAAGCGCTTCGATAAAACCTGTTTTAATTGTTCTTCATACTGTTCTGCCTCACCCCAATGGAGATATGAAAAGAAATATTATCGAAATGGATACTCTTATCGACGGATTTATTGTCATGACCCAAAGATCTGCTGCATTGCTGGAGAGTGTTTATGGCATTGACAGGGGAAAAATTACGGTTATTGCCCATGGAACACATTTGGTAAAACATGGTGATAAAGAAATTTTAAAAGAAAAATACGGGCTTTCAGGAAGAAAAATCATCTCTACTTTCGGACTCTTGAGTTCTGGTAAATCGATTGAAACCACGCTGGATGCTTTACCTGTTATCGCAAGCCAAAATCCTGATATTTTATTTCTGATTATTGGCAAAACACACCCATCAGTGATTAGGGAAGAAGGTGAAAAATACAGGGATTTTCTAAAAAAAAGAGTCGAAATCTTAGGGCTGCAGGCACACGTAAAATTCATTAATGCCTATTTGCCTTTAGAGGAATTACTCGAATATCTGCAGCTTACTGATATTTATCTTTTTACTTCCAATGATCCGCATCAGGCTGTAAGCGGCACTTTTTCATATGCTATAAGCTGCGGGTGTCCTATTATATCTACCCCCATTCCGCATGCACTTGAAGTGCTTGAGGATGGAATGGGAGTTATTATAGAATTTGAAAATACGATCCAATTGGCTGAAGAAGTTCTAAGGCTTTTAAAAAATCCACAATTACGTAAAAATATTTCAGCCAATGGTATACACAAAATGGCACCAACGGCATGGGAGAATTCCGCAATTGCACATGCAGGATTATTTAAAAAAATTATAGCCGAAAAAATAGCATTGCATTATAAAATTCCTGAAATAAATCTGAGTCATTTCAAAAATTTAACCACTCCATTTGCCATGATACAATTTTCAGTAATTAACCATCCTGATATCGATACGGGTTATACTTTAGATGACAACGCACGTGCATTGGTAGCCATTTGCCAGCATTATGAATTGAAAAGAGAGCCTGAGGATTTAGAACTCATTGAAAAATATTACAGGTTTATCAAATTTTGTCTGCAGCAAAATGGGAGTTTTTTGAACTATGTCAGCAAAGAGGAAGAATTTACCAAACAAAATAGTGAAAACCTGGAGGATTCTAAAGGAAGAGCAATCTGGTCTCTGGGTTTCATGCTGTCTCTTTCGAATATTTTACCTGTCGGATTTACAGCAGATGCTGCAAAGACCATGGATTTAGCTTTACAAAAAGTAAATACAATTTATTCAACAAGGGCAATGGCATTTATAATTAAAGGAGTTTATTATCGCAACAAAAATGCTGTAGATTTTGAAAATATTACACTTATAAAACTGCTTTCGAATCGATTGGTAAAAATGTACAGGCACGAATGTAAATCAAACTGGAAATGGTTTGAAAGCTACCTGACTTATGGCAACAGTATACTGCCAGAAGCACTTCTTTGTGCCTATTTAGCCACGGGCGAATATCAGTATAGGGAAGTTGCCAAAGAATCCTTTGATTTTCTTTTATCCTGTATTTTTACCGAGAATAACATCAAGGTAATATCCAATAAAGGATGGCTTGACTCGAGCAGGCAAAATAAAGAAACCATAGGCGGAGAACAACCTATTGATGTTGCCTATACTATTCTTGCCCTTGAGAGATTCAATACCGTTTTTAAAAATTCATCCTATCTGGAAAAAATAGAAACTGCCTTTACCTGGTTTTTAGGCAACAACCATTTGCACAAGATAATCTATAATCCATGCACCGGAGGATGTTATGATGGCCTGGAAGAAAATTATATTAATCTCAATCAGGGTGCAGAATCTACAGTAAGTTATTTAATGGCCCGTTTAACGATGGAAAAATTTACTGCTAAAAAAGAGGTCCTTTATGAAAATACAAGCAAAATCAAGCTTTCAGAGCCTATTGCCGTAAACATATAAATCATTATCCAAAAATAGTGGCAGGAAAACAAATCTGATCAATCTAATGATTTAAAGATACTTCACTCCCGAGAGCTCTAATTTTGTATTAAATTCATATACTCGTGGCTGACCTGTGGGGATATTTACCTTGACAATGTCAAGCGGATTGATGTTTTCAAGGTACATCATCAGGGATCTTAAACTGTTGCCATGGGCTACTATTAAAACATTTTGACCCATTTTTAATTTTGGTTCTATTTCTGTTTTATAATAAGGGACTACACGGTTGTAGGTATCGAGCAGGCTTTCTCCTCCGGGAGGACATATATCATAACTTCTTCTCCAGATATCCACCTGGGCCAAACCATACTTTTGCGCTGTTTCATCTTTGTTGAGTCCTTGCAAAGTGCCGTACATCCGCTCATTAAAAGCTTTATTTTTTACAATGGGAATCGTCACGTGCATTTCACGCAGGATAATCTGCAGGCTTTCCTGTGCCCTTATAAGCATAGAAGTATAGGCCATATCAAAAACATAACCGATCAGTTTTTGACCTGCCAGCTTCGCCTGTTCTTTTCCCAGGTCAGTGAGCGGAATATCCAGGATTCCTGTAAAACGGTTCTCTAAATTATAAAGAGATTGTCCATGTCTGACAAAGATTAATAGTGCCATTTTTTTTCTTTAAAACCAGTCTCAAAGCTAAGGTAAAAATAGCCTGAAAAAGTGTTCCAGATCACTTATTACAATGTTGATGATCATTTCACTACTGGCTGCTTTGTGTCAAATTTGCTGAACAGATTTGAAAACTAAATCTTATAAAATTTAATCTTTCTAAAATTATAATCATGAAAACAATATTCGCACTTATCGCATTGGCCGCTTTAACAGCTACTATTCTTTTGGATACTATAGGCAGAAGAGTTACACCAACTAAACCAAGTCCTAGACCTTAAACTAGTAATTTATGTGTTTTTCTGCTACAGCAAGTTTCAGTGCCGGGATTGTTCTTACAATTATTGGGGTTTCTTCCATAAAAAAAGTACAGCATCGCTCACAAAGGATGTTTGCCTTAATCCCCTTTATATTTGCCATACAGCAGTTTTCTGAAGGTTTTTTATGGCTGTCCATTCCCAATGAAAAGTGGTCCTACCTGCAAACCGGGATCACTTATTTTTATCTGATTATCGCACAAATAATCTGGCCCGTCTGGGTTCCGGTTGCCATACTGCTGTTGGAAAAAGAAAAAACAAGGAAAAAGACACAAAGACTACTTGTAGCAATTGGAATAGCGGTTTCCCTATACCTTACTTACTGTTTGCTCCATTTTAATATCAGATCTGAGATTGATTGTTATCACATAGCCTATATTCAGACTTATCCGGAACCCTTTCGGGTAATGGGTGGATTGCTTTATATCATCGCTACAATTCTTCCCCCATTCTTTTCGCACATCAGACGCATGTGGTGGTTGGGAGTTATGGTTTTAATATCCTATATCGTTACAACTGTTTTTTATGAAAGTTATCTCGTATCGGTATGGTGCTTTTTTGCTTCTGTCATTAGTTTATCGGTATACCTGATTATGTCAGAAATAAGAATCAGTCATCGTGAAGAAATATACCTAAAAAAAGCCATAGAACAGAACTAAAAAAAATAGTATGAAAGTAGCTGTATTTAGCACCAAATATTACGAAAGAGAATATCTGAACAACTACAATAAGGAAAACAGGCATCAGCTGACATTTTTTGAAATGGCACTAAATACACAAACCGTGTATCTGGTTACTGCTTTTGATGCCGTTTGCATACAGCTTACCGATATTATAGATACGGCTGTTATTGCAAAACTGTCTAAGTCCGGAATAAAACTAATCACTCTTCGAAGTGCGGGATACGACAATGTAGATATCAAAGCAGCTTTAAAGAGTAAAATTACCATAATGCGAGTTCCTGCTTATTCTCCACAGGCTATTGCCGAGCATGCTGTAGCCCTTATTTTAACGCTGGACCGTAAAACCCACAAAGCCTACAATAGAGTGAGGGAAAATAATTTCTCTTTGCAGAACCTAATGGGTTTTAACCTTGACGGAAAAACTATAGGTGTGGTAGGTACCGGAAAAATTGGTGCCGTATTTTGCAAAATTATGCTGGGTTTTGGATGCAAAATAATAGCCTTTGATCTTATTGAATCCAAAGTCCTGATCCGCAAAGGTGTTCATTATAATACCTTTGACAAACTCCTTGAAAACTCTGATATCATTTCCATACATTGTCCCCTTACTCCAAAGACAAGACACCTTTTTAATAAAAAAGCATTCTCAAAAATGAAACCTGGTATGATGCTCATTAACACTAGCCGGGGTGCGCTCATTAACACATCAGATGCCATAATTGCTCTTAAAAAAAGAATTATTGGTTATCTGGGTATTGATGTTTATGAGGGTGAGGAAAAAATATTTTTCAAGGACTTATCAGCCGATGTAATAAAAGATGATCTTATTGAAAGGCTAATCTCTTTCAACAATGTACTGATCACCCCACATCAGGCATTTTTCACATATGAAGCCCTGAATGAAATTGCTCGTATTACAATGGAAAATTTCTCCAATTTTGAAAATGGTGTTCACTTGGAAAATCAAATTAAATAATACATTTCATCCCGATATGTAACTACAATCAGTTTTTAGAATGTCGACGATCATTTCTCAAGGCTCTCTTAAGGCGGAACTTTGTTTAATAAAGCTATTAGCAAATGAAAACGAACGAAGAATTACAGCGAAAAGTAATAGAAGCAATCAATTGGGAACCCCTTTTATCAGCAGCAGAAATTGGAGTTGCAGTTTTCGATGGAATTGTCACCCTAACAGGCTGCGTAAATAGTTACGCCAAAAAAGAAGAAGCCGAAACAGCTGCTAAAAATGTATCGGGCGTAAAGGTCGTAGTAGAAAAAATAGAAGTAGTGCTAAACGACAAAACTCAAAAATCAGATATCGAAATTGCCGCAGAAATTATAAACGCTTTCAAATGGCATTGGGATATTCCACATGACAGGGTGCAGGTAAAAGTCGAAAATGGCTGGGTAACCCTTACCGGATCTCTGGAATGGAACTACCAAAAAGAAGAAGCTAAAAAAGCAGTAAGCGTTCTCATTGGCGTCAAGGGGATCATCAATAATATTATGATTATCTCTTTATCAAAAGACCGAATCAACAAAAAAGATATCGAGAATGCTATAGAACGAAACAAAATTATTGGAAATATAACTATTAAAGTTGAGGTTTTGGACAATTCTGTTACGTTAAAAGGGAATGTTGGATCCTGGTTTCAAAAAAATGAAGCAAGCCGTCTGGCCTGGAAAGCCCCTGGTGTATTGGAGGTAAAAAATAACTTACATGTAGACCTTGAACAATAACCCTGAAAAATTCCCTGAAAAAAAATATGAATTATGGAAAAAATAAACATGGATAGTCTGGTCAATGTACTGGCTGAAATAGAAAACCTGGGATTTACATCCCAATTTGAGGTAAATGGTAAAAGTCTGGTTTCACTCAAGACAGACCATCAATTTACGCCTAATCAGATAAAAATAGCCCATTTCTATCGTTTTGAAGGCGAATCAAATCCTGAGGACAGTTCCATCATGTATGCCATTGAAACTAATAGTAATGAAAAAGGTACTCTTGTGGATGGTTACGGAACTGCAGCTGATCTTGCAACAGCAGATTTTATGCGTAAAGTAAATGACATTCATAAATAAAAATCCTAACTAAAGATGAAAAAACTGAATCCCGCTATTGCTGTCATTTTTGTAATTTCGATAAGTATCATTCTACTCAACAGATACACCCAGTTTCATATCAATGATTATCGGGTACATTTCTTTTTTTTGTTTTTTGCAGCCTCATCACTGGTTATCATTATTGGACAATTCTTTAAAAAATTAAAAACCAACTGGTCCATTATTTTGGTTTTTATAATCATTGGAATCTTATGCGGACTCAAAGCTTTTTTTACCTGGGGCGGAGACTGGAAAACGCAAATAGTGCTTTACAAAAATATCGAGAATCCTGCTAAAACAATTAATTATCAGCTTCGCGGAGACCGATTTGCATTTGGCTACAAAAAACGTGTTGTGGGCATTTACCGTTTAGCGCCTTTTATGGAATGGACAACAGATCTGGATACGCTTCATCTGGATAAAACCAAATGGACAAAACTAAATCTGAACCTCAATGAAATGAAACTGAAATAGGAAAATCATACTCTAATACCTACTGAAATAAAGTTAGATAAATCTTCAGATGAAAATTTCAGTTTTAAAATAAATACCATGAAAAAATTACTCGTTACTACAGACTTCTCGAATATCTCAAGAGCAGGAATACGATTTGCGATTCAATTTGCCGCTCAGACTCCCTGTGAACTCATATTCTATAGCGTAAACACCAAAACCTTTGAGGATAATATTGATAATTATTATAAAAAAACCACACAGGATTATAAACTTAAAAAATTCATATTATCTATTTACAAAACAACCAAAAAAGAAGTTGATAAAGCAGAATTTGTAACCGAGAACCATACTCATGTAGATCAGGCCATTATAGCTTATGCACAAAGATGCCATGCCGATTTTATTTGTATCAATACATCCGGTCCCGGAATATTTAATCAACTGATAGGAACTACTGCAACAAAATTGATAACTACTTCCCCTATTCCCCTTTTGGTTATTCCCTACAACTATCGCAGGAAGCCAATACAGCTTTTATTGTATGCCTCAGATCTTGCTAAACTAGGCGTGGAACTCCCTTTTGTTAAAAAATTTGCTGATCTTTTTGCTGCAAATGTTGCAGTGTATCATTACAACGAATTATTAGAAAAGGGTAATTTCAAGGAAAATTTCAATATAATAGCTCAAAACTACCAATCAGATAAAGTCTCTTTTAATTTTAAAAAATTAAATATCGAATATTCCCTGCTCAATCATTTAGAAGTAGATATCAGAACAATAAGACCCTCAATTGTTGTAATGTTTACCAAACAAAACCGCGACTGGTTT
>Ga0302173_10000294_pt1 | contig 27032 bp, 26 predicted proteins | sample I_Fen_N3_1_FD_198785 | JGI IMG/M metagenome (GOLD analysis project Ga0302173, IMG submission 198785) | Peat permafrost microbial communities from Stordalen Mire near Abisko, Sweden - I_Fen_N3_1 | ecosystem: Environmental > Terrestrial > Soil > Wetlands > Permafrost | place: Sweden: Abisko... | reverse complement strand
GAAAATGAAAGAGGACAAGTACAACAAAATATTTCTGAAAATAGTCGCTATATTAAAAGTGAAGATATTATGTATGAGATTAAGAAAATTCAGCATGAAGCAATACTACGAGAAGGATATATTTATGAGCATGCTAAAAAAGGATATAATAAGGAACAACTAGAAATGCTAAAGCATTCACCAAAAATGAGAGAGCAGATAGGAAGAATGAAATTTGGTCAAGAAAAATATTCAAATGGTGAAATGAGCTTACAAATATTTGATGATCTATTGGAGACAGATTCACTTTATTTGTTGGATGAGCCAGAAGTTTCATTATCACCTCAAAATCAAGTACTTTTAGCTGAGAAAATTAATTTTGGTGCAAGATTTCTGAACAATCAATATATTATTGCAACACATTCGCCATTTATGCTTGGAACATTAGATGCAAAAATAATTAACCTAGATTTGAAAGATTTTGATGTTTGTAGGTGGAATGATCTAGAGAATGTAAAATATTTTTATAACTTCTTTAAAAATCACAAAGATGAATTCTAAAGTTATAGAAACGTATTTTAATAGATAAATATTTACAAAGAAAACAACAAGTCCAAAATGCAGTAGATTATATCAGTGGAAATGTGAGAATGAAGAGTAGTAATAGTTTTAAGGTGTGAAATTATAGGATATAATATAAGAACAGGCATATTTAAATGACGAAGCTATTTTTTGAATATGGCAGAAAGATAAATATGGAATGGATGTGATAATATGAAATTTAAACCATTACCAATAGGTGTAGATGATTTTGAAAAGTTAATAACTAGAGATTATTATTATGTTGATAAAACATTGCTTATAAAAGATTTGTTAGATAATAAAGCAGATGTTAACTTATTTACGAGACCAAGAAGATTTGGCAAGACATTAAATATGAGTACGCTCCAGTATTTTTTTGAAAGTAGTGAAAAGGATAATGCTTATTTATTTGAAAATTTAAATATAATGGAGACTGGAGAGGAATACCTATCGCATATGGGTAAGTATCCTGTAATAAATTTATCATTAAAATCTGCAAAACAGCCAAACTTTGAATTAGCACTAAAGTGTATTAAAGATGAACTGGTTGATGAATTTAGACGTCATGATTATATTTTAGAAAGTGATAAATTAAATGAGGAAAAAGAAAAATATTTAAAAATTACAAAGGCACAAGATGATGATTCGCTTTATGTTACAGCACTAAAATTTTTATCACAATGTTTAGAGAAATATCATGGACAAAAAGTTATAATACTTATAGATGAATATGATGTACCACTTGAAAATGCATTCTTTGAGGGCTTTTATGATAGAATGATTAAATTTATAAGGTCTCTTTTTGAATCGGCATTAAAAACAAATTCAGCTTTAGAATTTGCAGTAATAACAGGATGCTTGAGAATATCAAGAGAAAGTATATTTACAGGTTTAAATAATTTAGAAATTATATCAATATTAAATGAGTATTATGATGAATACTTTGGATTTACTCAAAAGGAAGTTAGCAAAATCCTTCAAGATTATGGACTTAGTGAGAAGGAAGAATTGACTAAGGACTGGTACAATGGATATATTTTTGGTCAGGCGCAGATATATAATCCATGGAGTGTTGTAAAGTTTGTCAAAGATTTATACAAAAATAAAAATGTATTTCCATCATCATATTGGGCAAATACAAGTTCAAACAGTATAGTTAAAAGCTTGATAGAAAAAGCAGATTCTAAAACAAAGCAAGAAATAGAATTATTAATTGAAGGAAAAACAATAGAAAAACCAGTTCATGAAGATATAACCTATGACGAAATTTATGATACCATGGACAATCTATGGAATTTTATGTTTTTCACAGGATATTTCAAAAAAGTTAGTGAAAGAATGGATAATGAAGATAAACGTTATTTAGAATTAAGTATACCTAATCGAGAAGTAAAATATATTTTTAGAACTAAAATTTTAAAGTGGTTTGAAGATAAGGTGAAAGCGAAAGATTTAAGTATTCTATATACTTCCATATTCGATAAAGACAGTGATACTTTTCAAAAAGAATTAAATAATCTTTTAAAAGAAACAATAAGCTTTAATGATGCCTATGAAAATTTTTATCACGGATTTGTAGTTGGAGTCCTTGCAAATATGCACGATCATATAGTAAAATCCAACAGGGAAACTGGTAATGGAAGATGTGATATTTATATAAAATCTCTTTCAATTTTTGATCCAGCAGTAATAATAGAACTTAAGATTTGTGATAGTCCCAAAGATATGTTTAAAAGGTGCGATGAAGCATTATTGCAAATAGAAGAAAAAAAATATGATTTAGATCTTAAGGAAGAAGGCTATGAGAAGATAATTAAATATGGAATATCTTTTTACAGAAAAGACTGTATCATAAAAATGCAAAACAATTACTAGAAAGAGAGCGATTAAATATTTATTTTTGTATTAAAAGTTACTAGCCGCTTGTAGAAAACCTCGAAAATAATATAAAATAACCCTACTTTGAATTTAAAGTGGGGCTATTTGACGTTTAAATAAAATAAAAAATATGTAGGAGTTTTTATCTCCCTTATAAAGATAGGGAAGATCTAAAATGGCTACACAACAGAGTTAATTATTGCTATATTAATGCATATTTAGCTATTAAAATATCTTGTTCAAGTGTACCACCACTAACACCAATAGCACCAATAAAACATTCATTTTTTATTATTGGGATTCCACCTCCAAAGACGCATATTTTACCGCTCTCTATAGATTCCAATCCATAAAAAGGTTTACCGGGAAGAACAAGATCATAAAGTTTTTCTGTAGACATTTTTAAAGCAATTGCTGTATAGGCTTTATTTAAAGAAGCAGGAATGCTTATTAACATAGAATCATCCATTCTATGAGTAGCAATCAAATTTCCACCTTCATCAACAATTGTAATAACAGCAGCAACTTTTATTTCTTCAGCTTTTCCTTCAGCCTTTTCAATTATTTCTTTAGCCATTTTTAAGTTAAGAGAATTGCTTTTTAAAGAAGCAATTAAATTTTCTGTTATTTTATTTATCATATCTTCATCAATCATTTTTAATCACTCCAGTAAGCTGAATTTATAGTTTAACAATAGTCATTTTAAATATAGGAATATTATATTATGTAATTGTATTCATTACATGTAATTTTGAAACTATACTTAAAATTACATAATTTTAGTTTTTATAGTATTAATACTGAAAATTAGAATTGTGTTAAGATATATTAACATACATATGTTGAAGTGGGATTTTTGGGTTAATGCAGGGTAGAGATAATAAACTAAAATCTATTTTAAAGGAGTTTTAGAGATGAGGGAAAATGATATACATATAAATAAAAATGAGTTAATGAGAATTATTCAAGAAACAGTACCAGGAAAGCAGATCACAATGGCTCATGTCATTGCGAGTCCAGATTCTATTATTTATAAAAAATTAGGATTAGATCCTAAGGTTGATTATAACAGAGCTGCAATTGGTATATTAACAGTTACTCCAAGTGAAACAGCTATAATTGCAGCAGATATTGCAATAAAAGCAGCTTCCATAGATATTGGATTTATTGATAGATTTAGTGGAACTTTAATTATTACAGGAAGCATTTCTGATGTATCTATTGCGTTTGAAGCAGTTTTAAATTATGTAAAAGATGTTTTAGGTTTTGAAGTTTGTAATATAACAAAAGCGTAGGTGATATATTTGAAAAAGATTATGCTGGTAGGCAGGACAGGCTGTGGGAAAACAACATTAACTCAAGCTCTAAAAGGGAAAGAAATAACATATCATAAAACTCAATATATAAATAATTTTGATGTTATAATTGATACTCCTGGTGAATATGCAGAAAATAAAACATTAGCAAGAGCACTTATAGTATATTCTTATGAAGCAGATGTAGTTGGACTTTTGATGAGTTCACTTGAAGGTTATTCACTCTATAGCCCGAATATTGTAGCAGGAGCAACTAGAGAAGTTATCGGAATTGTAACTCAAATTGATCAAGAAGATGCAAGACCAGATTTAGCAGAAGATTGGCTTAGACTTGCAGGGTGTAAGACTATTTTTCATGTAAGTTCATATACAAGTGATGGCATAGGAAATCTTCTTAATTACCTAAAAGAAGATGGAGATTTAATACCGTGGGAAAATAAAGAAGTCTGAAATTTACAATGAAAAGGTTTAAATATTACAATCTTTTAAAAAGGAGTTAGTTTATATGAGAAAAATTTTAATGTTAGTTGGAGATTTTACAGAAGACTATGAAGTTATGGTTCCTTTCCAAGCATTAGAGATGGTTGGATTTAAAGTTGACGTCGTATGTCCAGAGAAAAATGCTGGAGATTACATTAAAACAGCTATACATGATTTTGAAGGTGACCAAACTTATACTGAAAAGAGAGGTCATAATTTTGCATTAAATGCCTCCTTCAATTATTTGAAATTAGAGGAATATGATGGATTGTTTATAACAGGTGGACGTGCTCCTGAATATCTTAGACTTAATACTAGAGTTATTGATATTGTAAAATATTTTATGGAATTAAATAAACCAGTTGCAGCTATTTGTCATGGAGTTCAAATATTAACAGCAGCAAATGTTATAAAAGGAAGAATGCTAACTGGATATAGTACAGTAAAACCAGAAGTTATAATGGCTGGAGGCATATTTGTAGATAAAAATCCTTCAGAAAGTGTAGTAGATGGAAATCTAGTAACATCACCAACCTGGTTAGGTAATACAGCTATTTTAAAAGATTTTTTAGAACTTTTAAAAGTTAAAATACAAATATGAAGTGATTTTTGGCTTTAGGTTAAGACACATGAAAGAAAATAACAAACAAGAGTACTAGTCTGTTAATTTCTTTTATGTGCCTAAGTTCTGCTTACGATATCAGAAAATGTGATTAGATCAATATTTATAAGCAAATATCTTAAATATTAGCTTGTTAAATAATAGTGTTGATAATTTAGAATATTATAAGGGGATTCGTTTAACAATTCGTGATTTAAGAAGATTCCGAATCAATCATTTTATTCCAATATAGAACTAATCCAAAAGTAGCAACTATCTAATTCTTTATCACTTATTAACTCGGATCTATGTTCAAACATTACCTTTACATTCTTGTTTTTCTTTGCAATAATTTTCAAGTAGTTTTCAATAGGAGCCCAACCATCTTCAACTTTTAAATTAGGCAATGCTGGAAAGTGATTATTTTCTAAATTACCAGACACTTTAACGTTCCACAAATGTACTACCTCAGTATACTTTGCAAATTTTTTGATAACCTTTTTTTCGTTAAAGTCTGAATCTATTCTACTTTGTAAATGAAGTCTCCCTGTATCCAAACATATTTTTACTGCTTTGTATTTTTCTAATAAGTTTTCAAGAAAGTTATCCTCGTAAACATATTTACTTAATACATCAAATTCTAATACAGGTATAAAATTATATTCAAGACTTTTTTCTGATAACCAACTAAATAGATTTTCACTGTATTTCTTAAATTCGTTAATAGGATAATCTTTTTCATATATATATTCACTTTTATCTGCAAATCTCCAGTTACTCATATTAAAATCATTTTTCAAAATAACTGGCTTGGGATAATGAAACAGAATATATTCTGGTTTAATTTCCTTATTCTTAATATAATCTAATTCTTCTTCAATATATTTATAAGCATTTATTCTTGTATCTTCATCTAATGCTAAAAACTGAGGGTCTCTCAAATTTGATATCCCAGACCTTAAAGGAAAGTGGATACCAAATTTAATACCATTTCTTTCAGTATTATTAATTAGTTTTTCTACGTCTCTTTCATCTCCCAAAAGACATGCTTCTATTCCATAAAAGTTTTCTCTAAAGTCTCTATTAAATTTTATATCATCGTATTTTCCATACATTCCAATCATAAAGTTTTTCATTGTCTTATCCTCCAATATCAACACCAATTCGTTATTAAAATACTGTTGTGTAGAAATATTTTTATAAATTTATATAATTTTATTTACGCCACCTTCCAATTCTATATTTCTTGTGAGTTTTAATGTTTTTTATTGTACTTATAATCATTACTAAAATCGATATTATAAATGCAGTGAAATTATAAATATCATTATCTGTTAAGCCTATTGTCATTACTATAAACATAGAAATTCCGAACATGCTTTTAAATCTTCTTCCTTGATATTTATTTTATTTTTATCAACAAGCAAAAATATTCTTTGCTTGTTCCAACCTATAAAACCTAATAATATTAATGAAAGTCCAATCAGTATAGGAAAATAAGAAAAAATCTGTTTTATCAATTGTATAGTCTCCTTAATTATATTTTTCATTATAGTCTATAATTGTGCGTTTATTCAATTATATATTAAATAGTTGTAAAATTGCAAAGATTTAACACATAAAGTGTTTCTCTAATTCAATGTCATAATGACAGGTATGGGATGTACCAACAGATTTTTATTTTAATAGTATCTTTATATGTGCGAAAGATTCCAAATTGCTAAGGTGATATCCAAACAAAGAAATTAAACAAACTGTTCATAAGAGTTATTTGAAAATTTCTCTTTTCAGTGTGCCTAAACTTAAGTGTATATCTACACCAGAAATAAGTAACATATTGTGTGGAGTGTTTCATTGGAATTTTGATGGTAATGATTCTTGAACAGAAGTTGTTCCAAAAGGCTTGTTCAAAGCTTGTCTTTGAGGCAAGCCTTTTGGGTACAACTTCTGTTCCTAGAATCATCCATCAAAATTCCTAGAAACGGTCACACAATATGTTACTTATTTCGGAGCTATCACATAAGTTTAATATATATATAGTTTCAATTTTACAATAATTAAGTTTGAATAGTATTACATGTTATGTATACGTTTCATATACAATGTGTTTAAACCAAATATTTTTTAATAATATTTTAGGAGGGAATTAGTTAATGATATCTAAAGGATTTTCAAAACCAACTGAAAGAGTTGAAAGATTAAAAAAAGTTATTGTAGATGCAGTTCCACATGTTGAATCAGAAAGAGCTGTACTTGTTACAGAATCTTATAAAGAAACTGAAGGATTATCTCCTATATTAAGACGTGCTAAAGCAGCAGAAAAGATATTCAATAATGTACCTATTACTATTCGTGAGGACGAATTGATAGTTGGTGCAATTACAAAAAATCCACGTTCTACTGAGATTTGTCCTGAATTTTCTTATGATTGGGTAGCTAAAGAATTTGAAACTATGGGATCAAGAGTAGCAGATCCATTCCAAATTCCTAAAGAAACAGCTATAGAACTTGGTGAAGCATTTAAATATTGGGAAGGCAAGACTACAAGTGCACTTGCTGATTCTTATATGTCACAAGAAACTAAAGATTGTATGGCAAATGGTGTATTCACAGTAGGAAACTATTTCTACGGTGGAGTTGGACATGTTTGTGTTGATTATGGAAAGGTTTTAGAAAAAGGTTTTAAGGGAATTATTGTTGAAGTTGTTGAAGCTATGAGTAAAATGGATAAAAAAGATCCAGATTATATAAAGAAACAACAGTTTTATAATTCAGTAGTTATTGCATATACTGCTGCTATTAATTTTGCTCATAGATATGCTGATAAAGCAAGAACTATGGCAAGTTCAGAAATGAATCCTACTAGAAAAGCAGAATTATTACAAATAGCAGCTAATTGTGATAGGGTGCCAGAAAATGGTGCAACTAATTTCTATGAAGCTTGCCAATCATTTTGGTTTGTTCAAATCCTGCTTCAAATTGAATCTAGTGGACACTCAATTTCTCCAGGTCGTTTTGACCAATATATGTATCCATATTTAGAAGCAGATAAGAGTATTTCAAAAGAGCTTGCTCAAGAATTAGTAGATTGTATTTGGATAAAACTTAACGATATAAATAAAACTCGTGATGAAGTTTCAGCACAAGCTTTTGCAGGTTATGCTGTATTCCAAAACCTTTGTGTTGGTGGACAAACTGAAGAAGGTTTTGATGCAACAAATGAATTATCTTATATGTGTATGGAAGCCACAGCACATGTTAAGTTACCAGCACCTTCATTTTCTATTCGTGTATGGCAAGGAACTCCAGATGAATTCCTATTAAGAGCTTGTGAAGTTGCAAGACTTGGAACCGGTGTACCTGCTATGTATAATGATGAAGTTATTATACCATCATTAGTTAATAGAGGCGTTAGCTTAAGAGATGCCCGTAATTACTGTATTATTGGATGTGTTGAACCACAATGTCCACATAAAACAGAAGGTTGGCATGATGCAGCATTCTTTAATGTAGCTAAAGTATTAGAAATTACATTAAACAATGGTAAGAATGGAAATAAACAATTAGGTCCTATAACAGGAGATATGACATCGTTTAAGAATGTAGATGACTTTTTTGCAGCATTTAAAAAGCAAATGGAATACTTTGTTTATCATCTTGTTGAAGCAGATAACTGTGTTGATTATGCCCATGCAGAAAGAGCACCACTTCCATTCTTATCAGCATTAGTTGATGATTGTATTGGACGCGGAAAATCAGTTCAAGAAGGTGGGGCAATTTATAACTTTACAGGTCCTCAAGCATTTGGAGTTGCTGATACTGGAGATTCAGTATATGCAATGCAAAAACATGTTTTTGAAGATAAAGATGTAAGCATGCAACAATTAAAAGATGCTTTGAGCTCAAACTTTGGACATTCATCAGATTGTAATGCTTCTGCTTGTAATACACCTAGTAGTTCTGATGTTACAGAAGCCCAAATCTATGAAGTTGTTAAAAAGATTTTAAGCAGTGCAGGTTCTATTGATTTGGCTAATATACAAGATAAGATAACTTCTGAATTACAAGGAACAAAGCAATCACAAGTTGTTGCTGGTGATTTTGAAAGTTTAAGAAAACTTCTTGATAGCACAGCTGCATTTGGAAATGATATTGACGAAGTTGATATGGTTGCTAGAAAATGTGCACAAATTTACTGTCTTGAAGTTGAGAAATATACTAACCCTCGTGGTGGACAATTCCAAGCAGGTATTTATCCAGTTTCTGCAAATGTATTATTTGGTAAGGATGTTGCAGCATTGCCAGATGGTAGATTAGCTAAAGAACCTCTTGCAGATGGAGTGTCTCCAAGAAATGGTAAAGATACAAATGGTCCAACAGCTGCAGCAAATTCAGTAGCTAAATTAGATCACTTTATTGCATCAAATGGTACACTTTATAATCAAAAATTCTTACCAGCTGCTGTTGCAGGAGATAATGGATTAATGAATTTTGCATCAGTTGTTAGAAGTTACTTTGATCATAAAGGTATGCATGTTCAATTTAATGTAATAGATAGGGAAACATTATTAGCAGCACAAAGAGAACCAGAAAAATATAAAGATCTTGTTGTTCGTGTTGCTGGATATAGTGCACAATTTGTTGTACTTGCAAAAGAAGTACAAGATAACATTATAAACCGTACTGAATTATCAATGTAAGCAAGTGACAGGACAGAGGATTAACAATAGATAATAAGATTATGAAATATTTCAATGGGATTTATATAAAGTTTTATAGAAACCTACGATTTTCACCATTAACTGTTAATTGTTAATTCTTAACTGTTAACTGAAAAAAGGGAGTGTACACATGATGGATAGTATTAATTATTGTATGGAAGGGCTTGTATTTGATATACAAAGATTTTCTATACATGATGGGCCGGGAATTCGTACAATAGTTTTTCTAAAAGGATGTCCTTTATCATGTAGATGGTGTAGCAATCCTGAATCACAAAGTTTAAAGCCAGTTATAATGTATCAAGAAATGAATTGTATTCATTGTGGGAAATGTATTGCAGCATGTAAAAAGGGTGCAATTAGCATTAATAATAAAGATTTTATAAATAGAGATATATGTACAGCTTGTGGTGAATGTGTAAATGTATGTCCAGCTAGTGCTCTTACATTAAAAGGTAAAAAGATGACTGTAGAGCAAGTTATAAAGGAATTAAAAAAAGATGCTATAAATTATAGGCGTTCTGGAGGAGGAATCACTTTATCTGGAGGAGAGCCTTTAGTACAATCAGATTTTTCGAGGGAATTGCTTAAAGCATGTAAGGCACAAGGGTGGCATACAGCAATTGAAACTACAGGATTTGCAAATATTGAAACTATTGAAAAAGTATTTCCATACATTGATTTAGCACTTATGGATATAAAACATATAAATTCAGATATTCATAAGGAATATACAGGTGTTTCAAATGAAATAATACTTGAAAATGTAGCAAGGATTTCAAAAATAACAAAAATGGTTGTTAGAGTACCTGTTATACCAGACTTTAATTCAAGCGAGGAAAGTATTTTTGAAATTTGTAAATTTGTGAAGACATTAAATAATGTAGAGACGATTCACCTATTACCGTATCATACCTATGGTGAAAATAAATACAAGCTCCTTGGAAAAGATTATCTTATTAAAGAATTAAGAAACTTAAGTGGTGATGAAATTGAAAGCTTAAAAAGAATAGTTGAAAACCAAGGATTTAAATGTACTATAGGTGGTTAAAATTCAATAAAAGACTTATTTAAACATATTAAGATTTTAATTTTAGAATGGAGGATTTTAAATGGATCAACAATTGATCGAAAAAGTAATGAAGCAGGTTTCTAGCGAACTTGGAATATCTGTTCAAAACCAAAATCAAAGCCAAAAATGTGAGCCTAAGAATTCCAATATAGGAGTAACTGAATTTGTTGGTACTGCAATTGGAGATACTATTGGACTTGTTATTGCAAGTGTAGATCCAATGCTTACAGATATTATGAAGCTTGGAAAGTATCGTTCAATCGGTATTATTGGTGGAAGAACTGGCGCTGGACCACAAATTATGGCTGTTGATGATGCTGTAAAAGCTACAAATACAGAAGTAATTTCTGTTGAATTACCAAGAGATACTAAAGGTGGAGCTGGTCATGGAAGTTTAATATATATAGGCGCAGAGGATGTATCAGATGCTAGACGTGCAGTAGAAATAGCACTTCAAAGCTTAGATAAATATTTTGGGGATGTATATGCAAATGATGCAGGTCACTTAGAATTCCAATATACAGCAAGAGCAAGCTATTGTTTAGAAAAAGCTTTTGGAACACCACTTGGAAAAGCTTTTGGTATGGTTTGTGCAGGACCAGCTGCTATAGGTACAGTTTTAGCTGATGTTGCCGTTAAAGCTGCAAATGTTGATGTTGTAGGATACTGTTCACCAGCTAATGGTACAAGCTTTTCAAACGAAGTTATACTAACATTCAGTGGTGATTCAGGTGCTGTTAGACAGGCAGTACAAGCATCAATTGAAGTAGGTAAAAAGTTATTAGGTGCATTAGGTGATGAACCAAAATCAACTACAACACCTTATATATAAGTAGGGAACCCAAATCTACGATTTGGTGTGAGTCACTTACTCAGCGAACCAAAAGTGATGTTCCAAATTTTATATTTGGTTAGCAGAACTTTCACACAGTGCAATCTATGATTTTGTGTGAATCGCTTACTCAGCGAACGCATGTGAGTCGAGTTTCCTTATAAAAAAGGCTTCATATACAAGTAAACGCTAAAGACATTAATTATAAAATAAACTTTAAATAAAGAATAAAAAAATTTAATTATAAAAAACAAGGAGGCAATTAATATGAATTCAGATGCATTAGGAATGGTTGAAACTAAAGGCTTAGTTGCTGCTATAGAAGCGGCAGATGCAATGGTAAAGGCAGCAAATGTTAATTTAATAGGATATGAAAAAATAGGTTCAGGGTTAGTAACAGTTATGGTACGTGGTGATGTTGGGGCAGTTAAAGCTGCAACAGATGCAGGGGCTGCTTCAGCTAAACTAGTTGGAGAAGTTGTTTCAATTCATGTTATTCCACGTCCACATACAGACACTGAAAAAATTCTACCTAAATTTACTGAAAAATAAAAATCTATAAGTAGGGAATCCAAATCTATGATTTGGTGTGAGTCACTTACTCAGTGAACGTATGTGAGTCGAGTTTCCTTAGAAATTAATGTTATATATAGAAATCTTCAATAACAAAGAAGCTTTCTATATATATTTCAATTTAACTTGAAGATTAATGATAATTAGATTTTAAGAAATCCTAAAAGGATTTCATCATTAACAGTTAACTGTTAATTGAGATTATCTCTAAGCCGAAGTTGAGGCGTAGAGGAGGGTTAAATGTGGTTATGGATGAAAAAAGACTAAGAGAATTAATTATAAAAGCCATAGAATTAATAAAAGCAGAAAATATTCAAAATATAGTTATTCCTAAAAAAAAGCTCTATGTGATTCTTACAGAAGAGTGGAATGGACAGTATTGGAGTTTTTTTGAAAAATTGAATGAACAAAATGAATATGATGTTTATGCGGTTATACCAAGTAAAATAAATAGTAACCTTCATTTGAATAATTTAAAGAAATTTCAAGTATGTAAAGGTATTGTTGATGAAAAAGATATACACCTTGAACATTTGCATGAATACTTGACTGTGTTTCCAATAGTTCCAAGAAACATAATTGTTAAAACTGCATTATGTGATGATACTTTTGAAACAAAATGGATTTTTAAATGTATGGAAAATGGACAAAGGATTATTTTTATAAAATCTGGGCTTGAAAAATTTAGTGGAAAAGAACCATTAAGTTATAGAAATAAGATATTGGATTATTATAGAACTTTGCTAGAATTTGATATTGAAATAACAGATTTTATAATGCAAAAAGAAAATAATATTTTATCAAAAGAGAATAAAAGTAATTTATCAAAAGAGAGTTATAGTACTTCATCAACAAAATATATTCCAAATTATAATGAGAGTTTTAAGGAAAATAAGTTACCAAGCATAAAAAAGGTTATTACTGAAAAAGAAATAGGTTATTACACAGAAAATAATCAGATCATTTTAAATTCTGGTGATATTATAACAGACATGGCTCGTGATAAGGCAGGTCGTTTAAATATATCAATTATAAGGGCATAATAAAGAAACTTTAAGGCATAATCAAAAAAATAACAAGCCAATATTCCTAAATTAATGAAAAGTGAGGTGACAAGATGAGAGAATCATTAGGCTTAGTAGAAACAAGAGGTTTATCAAATGCAATTGTAGTAGCAGATGCAATGAGTAAAACAGCTAATATTAATATAATTGGTATAGAAAATTCAAAAGGCTTAGGGTATATGACAATAAAAATTACTGGTGATGTTGGAGCTGTGAATGCTGCAGTAGCTTGTGGAAAGCAAATTGCCATAGAAAATAATTCTTTTGTTACGGCTAAAGTTATTCCAAGGCCTTCTAATAATATAGAAGCTACTTTTTGTCAGCTTGAACATAAAAAAGATGATAATAAAGAAAATATGATTGAATTAAGTGATGCAACTAATAATGCGGATGAAAAAGAAGAAAATGATATTTCAAGTAATAGTGTAAAAGTAGTAGAAAATGTAGAGGATAAAGCAGAAGAAAAACTAACAGAAATAAAAGAAGAAAAAGTAGAAGAGGCGGTAGAAGTATTAGTAAAGACAGAAGATGAAGCTGATAATACAAAAGAAGTATCAGCTAACTCAAGTGGCTCTGAAATAAAATCTTCAGACACCCCAAAAAGTAAAACTAGAAGAGGTAGTGGAAAAAAAGCAGACCCTAAAAAGGGTGAAGAATAGAGTAACTTAAAGTTTCTAGAAGAAAGGAATGTTTAAAATATGTATATGGCTAAGGTTGTTGGTAATGTTGTAGCAACAAGGAAAGATGAATCATTAGTTGGATATAAATTAATGGTTGTAAAGAGAATAAATTCTAAGTGCGAGTTTATTGATGATGAAGAAGTAGCAGCAGATTATGTAGGAGCAGGCATCGGTGATTATGTTTTAATTTGCAGAGGATCAGCTGTACGTGTTGATGAATCAAAACAAAAAGTTGCTATTGATATGGCTATTATAGGTATTATAGACACTTTCGATGCTTAGGCACAATCAAAAAAATAACAAGTCCATCTGCTAGCCTATTTTCCATCATCCTGCGTCGGCAGATTGCACTAATAGGCTCGCTATGAGCACAATCCACCTCCTTGTCTGATGAAAAATATTCATGGCATTTTGGAATTGTTATTTTCTTTCATGTGCCTTAATAACTCTACCTAAGAAGTAAGAAAGGAGGTTAACATGAATTATGATTTTAAAAATGGTGTTTTCTCTTATGTAAATGATGCTGTTTTATCTGCATTAGGTGCTTATAACATGTATTCTAAGCTTACTTTAAATGAACGCACAGAAATAATTCAACTCATAAAGGAAAGACTTTTATCGAAGGTTCTAGAAATGGCATCCATGACAGTTAATGAAACAGGAATGGGAAATGTTAAAGACAAGATAGAAAAGCTTACACTCGCAATTAATAAAACACCAGTCACTGAAGATTTAATTACAGAAGTAAAAACAGGGGATAATGGAATGACCTTGTATGAATTATCTTCTTATGGTGTTATATGTGCTATTCATCCATGTACCAATCCATGTGCTACTTTAATTAGTAACACAATTGGAATGCTAGCTGCTGGAAATGCAGTTGTTCATTGCCCACATCCAAGAGCAATAAAGGTATCAAAATATGTTACAGAAATAATTAATGTTGCTATAAGAGAAAAATGCGGTATTGATAATTTAGTTGTAACATTAAATGAAAGTTCAATGATGTTTACTAATGAAATTATGACACATCCTGATATATCAATGATTGTTACAACAGGTGGTATTAATGTTTTAAGACAAGCAATGTCTTCTGGTAAAAAAGTTATTGGTGCAGGACCTGCAAATCCTACTACTATTGTCGATGAAACAGCTGATATAAAAAAAGCTGCAAGGGATATAGTAAAAGGAGCTTCCTTTGATAACAATGTTATGTGTATATCAGAAAAAAGTATAGTGGTAGTTTCAGCTATTGCAGATTCATTAATAGGAGAACTAATTAAAAATGATGTTTATTATGTAAATAATAATGAAGAAATGCTTAAACTTTCACTTGCTACATTGACAAATGACATGAACATAAACAAAACATTAGAAGGAAAAAGTGCAAATGAAATTTTAAAAGCATCAGGGATTAATTGTAATAGAAACATTAAGTTAATTGTAGTAGAAACAATTAAACAACATCCTTTTGTAACTGTAGAAATGCTTATGCCTCTTATACCTTTAGTAAGAGTAGAGGACTTTGAAATTGCAATAGATACAGCCCTTGAAATAGAACAAGGCTTTAAACATACAGCAACAATCCATTCTCAATCAATTGAAAGACTTAATTTTGCTGCAAAAGTAATGCAGACTTCAGTATTTGTTAAAAACGGTTCTTCATTAGTAGGTATTGGAGTTAACGGAGAAGGAGATACAAGCTTTACAATTGCAACAGCAACAGGAGAAGGTACAACAACCGCAAGACATTTTACTAGAAGGAGACGTTGTGCACTTACAAATGGTTTTTCAATTCGTTAGGAGGAAAATTTCTTGAATAGTATATATATAAAAACAAAAATTTATTTTGGCGAGAATTCATTAAAGCGTTTGGAACAATTAAAAAATATGAAGATATGTATAATCTGTGATGAATTTCTTGTTAAAAATGGAAGTGTCAAAGCTATTTTAAATTTGATTGAAAAAAATAATCAAGTTTTTATATTTGATGAAGTTGTTCCTGAGCCACCATTAAATGTTATTGGAAAAGGCGTTGCACTAATTAAAAAACATAATCCAGAGGTTGTTATAGCTTTTGGTGGAGGTTCTGCTATTGATACGGCAAAAGGTATTATCTATTTTGCTAGGCAGCAAAAATTTGTTGATAAACTTAATTTTATAGCAATACCAACTACAAGTGGAACAGGATCAGAAGTGACTTCAGCCACTGTAATCACAGATACAGAAGAACAAGTTAAACATATAATTTTTGATGATGGTTTACTTCCTGATGAAGCAATTTTAGATGCAAGTCTAACTGTAACTGTACCTCAAAACATTACAGCTAATACAGGGATAGATGTTTTAACTCATGCAATAGAAGCCTATGTAGCTAAAAATGCAAATGCTTATTCAGATGCTTTAGCAGAAAAGGCTGTTGAGCTTGTTATTGAAAGCTTGCTTAAATGTTATAACAAAGGTGATGATCTTGAGGCTAGAGGAAAAATGCATGAAGCTTCTAATTTAGCAGGAACAGCATTTAATATAGCAGGTCTTGGCATAAACCATAGTATTGCTCATCAAATAGGTGGAAAATTTCACATTCCACATGGACTTGCGAATGGATTATTGTTAACTACTGTTATAGATTATAATAGCCAAGATTGTGAAATATTAAAAAAATATGCAAAGTTGGTATACAAAGCTGGAATGGTAGAAAATAGAGACAATGATGAATTTGCAATAAAAGTTTTAAAGAGTTATATAATTTCATTAATGAAGCTTATGAACATGCCAATAAATTTAAAAGAATGTAATATAGATAAAAATGAATTTGATAAATTAAAATCATTAATGGCTGAAAATGCTTTAAAGGATAACTGTACCTTATCCAATCCAAAAGATACCTGTATAGAAACGATTACAAAATTACTTGAATTCATATATTAATTTGCTCTAATTATGGTAGAATATATTATGAAAAAATATATGTTCTACTAATTGAAGGAGTGGATTATATGAACGAATTTTATGATAAAGACACTAGACGTGTTAATGATAATAATGAACAAATTGATGATAATTTGATTACTAAATTTAATATAATTGATTTATTTGGTAAAGAAACTTTGGAGGATATTCAAGAAAAGATATCAAAAGCAACAGGACTTGCTTTTGTAACTGTTGATTATAGAGGAGAACCTATTACTAAAATGACCTCATTTACAGAATTCTGTAATGAAATCAGAAAAAAAGATGATGGAGCATGTGGCTGTAAATCATCTGATGCCTTTGGTGGAATTCAAGCTGCAATTACGAAGAAAAATTGCGTGTATTTTTGCCCGTGTGGGTTATTTGAAATTGCAATACCAATCATTGTTAGAGGACATTATTTAGGTGCTTTTATTGGTGGACAAGTAAGATGTTTGGATGCTCCTTTAGGAATAACTAAACTTGAAAATGTTATAGAGAATTCTAAAAAGTACAAAGAAGATAAACATATGCAAGAACTATTTAATTCTACTTCAATATATGAATATGAAAAGTTTATAAATGTATCAGAACTAATAGTTCTTATTTTAAATCAGCTTGGAGAAAAACAGGCTTCTAGAGTAATCCAGAATAATTCTTTAAAAAATGAAATACAAGAATTAAAAGACTATGCAAATCAATTAGAAATAGAAAATAATTTAAAAGATAATGAGCTTATAAACTTAAAAGCAGAGTTAAATCCATATTTCTTAGTTAATGTGTTAAATTCAATTTCAAATTTAGCAATAATTGAAGATTCACCAAAGACTCATGAAATGATAGTGTTATTTTCAGAATTTGTAAAACAAAGTATTTGTAATGAAAAAAGATATATTTCTTTAGATGAAGAATTTGAAAATGTTGAAAAATATTTAAAAATTCAAAAAGTAAAGTATGGTGATTTATTGCAATATGATATTAATTTATCGAGAGATATGCATACGCAGAAAATACCTTCAAATATTCTTATGCCATTTGTTGAATATGCAGTTTTTTATGGTATTTCAACTAAAATTGAAGGTGGAAAAGTAGAGATAAATTCGTATTATGAAAAAGATGATGTTGTAATATGTATTTCTGATGATGGGTCAGGCTTTAGTGATAAAAAAATAGCAGAGAAGTTTAAGCTATATAAAGGTAACTATGAGGGAGAATCTATTCAAATTAGTATAGCTAATGCTAAAAAGAAGCTTATAACATTATTTGGAACTAAATATGATGCCTTCATTGAAAAGGTTAATAATGAAGGGTCAAAAACAATTATAAGGTATCCAAAAAAATTTGAAGAAAGGAATGTATAAGGATGTATCATGTATTGATTGCAGACGATGAACCACTTATGAGGCAAGCTTTAGAAGTCATTATATCAAAAATAGATGGTTTTGAAGTAGACTTTTCTGTCGGTAATGGAGAACTAGCTACTCAAATATGTAAAAACAATAAAATTGATATAGTTTTTATGGATATTATGATGCCAGGAGAATCCGGTATTAAATGTAGTAAAAAAATATATGAACACAATCCTAAAATTACTATCTTCATAGTATCTTCATATAATAGTTTTGAATTTGCAATTGAAGCATTAAATACTAAAGCAAAAGCTTATATTTCAAAACCAGTGTCTTTTTCACAAATAGAGACTTTATTAAATAATTACTTAACTGAAAATACTACAGTTATCAATAATCAATTAGATAAGCAGCAATATGAAGCATTATTTTCAATAGTACAGGAAAAGGATTTTAAAAAAGTATATTACGATATTCAAAAAATTATTAATGAGGTATATCTAGAGAAAAAAGATGATACAAATTCATTAAAAGAATATTTTATAAATTTAGGACAACATCTTATTAATTCAACATCATTAATATCTGAAGACCATAAAAAAATCGAAGAACTTTTCCCAATTAACGATTTTTTGATTAAGGATAAGAAGTTTTTTGAATTCTGGATGTTTAAAGTTATAAATTATGTTTTTCAGCGAAATAGTATAAAAAAATATCCACTACTAGAAAAAATCTTTGATTATATTGAAAAGCATATAGAAGAAGAAATTGGATTAAATGAGATAATTAATAATTGTTCCGTAAGCCAAGGATATTTAAGCCGCATTTTTAAAAGACAATTTAAGGTAAGTGTTATGGAATATTTGCATATGAGAAAAATGTGTATGGCTAAAAATTATTTTTGCTTTACTGATTTGAAAATTACTGATGTAGCATTTAAGCTTGGATACAATGAAAGCAGCTACTTTAGTAAGGTATTTAAGAAATATGAAAATATTACAGTTTATCAGTATAAAAAAACATTATAAGACTCTAGGGTTAAGAAGAAATTAATTAATCATTGAAAATTGAGCATTGATTATTAAAAACGTGGTGCATCAGCTTTGTTCTAAAATCTCAAAATAAGGTAGGTGATGTAAAGTATGAATGAATATTTTATTGCAGCAGAATCTGTTACAGAAGGGCATCCAGATAAAATTTGCGATCAAATTTCAGATGCAATTTTAGATGCTTATTTAGAAAAAGATAAGTATTCAAGAGTAGCAGTTGAAAGTATGGTTTCTAAAAATACAATAATGATTGCAGGAGAAATAACGTCTAATGCTAAAGTTGATGTGGTAGAAATAGCTAGAAACGTTGTTAAAAATATTGGGTACTGTGATGATGATATAGGATTTAATTATAAAACTTGTTTGATTTTTACTAATATCAATAAACAATCTATAGATATAGCCTTAGGCGTTGATAAAGAAAAAGAGAATAAGGAATCTAATAAAGAAATTATAGGAGCTGGAGATCAAGGTATAATGTATGGATATGCCTTTGATGAGACAGAAAATTTAATGCCCTTAACTTGTGACTTAGCAAATAAACTAACAATGAAGCTTGCAGCACTAAGAAAAGAAGAAGGAGCTTTTTGGCTTAGACCAGATGGGAAAGCACAAGTTACCATGAAATATGATGAAAATGGTAATCCACTTAAAATTTCAAGTATAGTAATATCTACTCAGCATGCAGAAAATGTTAATTACGATTACATTGAAAATACTATTAAATATGATGTGATTTATAGTGTTATAGATAATAAATGGATAAGCTATGATACTAAAATATACATTAATCCTACAGGGAGATTTGTCATAGGAGGCCCAGCAGGGGATACTGGACTTACAGGAAGAAAAATTATGGTGGATACTTACGGCGGTATAGGCAGACATGGTGGAGGTGCTTTTTCAGGAAAAGACCCAACTAAGGTAGATCGTTCTGCAGCATATATGGCAAGGTATGTTGCTAAAAATATAGTTGGTGCAAGACTAGCTAAAAAGGCAGAAGTAAGCTTAAGTTATATAATTGGATGTGCAGAACCAGATGCTGTTACCATAAATACTTTTGGAACAGAAACAATAAAAAAGGAATATATAAATGAAATTGTTAAAGATACTTTTTCATTTTCTGTAGCAAACATTTTAGAGGCACTTGATCTTAGAAAGCCACAGTTCTTAAAAACAGCAGCTTATGGACATTTTGGAAGAGAAAATATGAACTTCAAATGGGAAGAACTTGATAAGGTTCAAATTTTAAAAGAAAAGGCTATACAATGTGTGTGCGCTGGAATTAAATAAGTAATATGAAGTAAAAAAACATATTAATTCAGGTTAAGTTGCATGGATTATACAAAATAGATGTAATATAAAGTTAAAAATGTATATTAAAGGAGGAAAATATCATGAGTAATGAAGCTTTAGGAATGGTAGAAACAAGAGGATTAGTAGGTGCAATAGAAGCAGCTGATGCAATGACAAAAGCAGCTAATGTTACTTTAGTTGGATATGAAAAAATAGGTTCAGGACTGGTTACTGTTATGGTACGTGGTGATGTTGGAGCTGTTAAAGCAGCAGTTGATGCAGGAGTTGCAGCAGCAAGAAATGTTGGAGAAGTTGCTTCGCAACATGTTATTCCAAGACCACACACTGATACAGAAAAGCTTTTACCAAAAACATTATTATAGTGTAAAACTGTTAACTGAAACGGAGTGTTTACGATGCAGACTGAAGAAATAGTAAAATTAGTTACTAAGCTAGTTATAGATAAATTAAAAGATTTAGAAAATTATAAAATTCCAATTGGAGTATCAAATAGACATGTTCATGTAAGTCAAGAAGATTTGGAGAAGTTATTTGGCAAGGGATATGTTTTAACTAAAAAAAGTGAGTTAAAGCAGCCAGGGCAATTTGCAGCTAATGAAACTGTAACAATAAGGGGACCTAAAGGTGAATTTGAAAAAGTTCGTATTTTAGGGCCTGTTAGAGAAAAAAGCCAAGTAGAGATTTCATTAACAGATGGCTTTAGATTAGGTGTTAAAGCGCCAATAAAGGAATCAGGAGATCTTGATAATACTCCAGGTCTTGAAATTGAAGGACCATGTGGAAGTGTAGAAATTTCACAAGGAACAATAGTTGCATTAAGACATATTCATATGACACCTGAATTAGCTGGAAAAATAGGAGTTAAAGATAAAGAAATAGTAGAAGTTGAGACAATAGGTGATAGACGAGGTCTTTTAGGAGATGTTCTAATTCGTGTTTCTAATAAATTCGATCTTGAAATGCACATTGATCTTGATGAAGCTAATGCTTGCTGCTTAAAAAATAATGATTTTGTGATTTTGCACAAGGCACATAATTAAGGGGAGATTGAGATGTTTATAGAAAATGAAATATTAACAACGTTTTCGAATTTAATTAGTGAAAACAAATGCAATGCTTATGAAGGAGAACTTAGAACAGGTGTAGACCTAGGAACTGCTAATATTTTAATATCAGTAGTTGACTCAAATAATAATCCAGTTGCAGGAGCTACTTATCCATCTACTGTAGTTAAAGATGGAATTGTTGTTGACTTTGTTGGTGCTATAAACATTTTAAAAAAGTTAAAATCCAAGGTTGAAGAGACTATAGGAAAAGAATTGTTAATGGCAGCAACAGCGGTTCCACCAGGAATTATTGAGGGAAATGTAAAATGTATAGCAAATGTTGTTGAAGCAGCTGGATTTGAAGTTATAAATGTAGTTGATGAACCGTCAGCAGCGGCAAATGTACTTGGAATTAAAGATGGTGCAGTTGTAGATGTTGGTGGAGGAACAACAGGCATAAGCATATTAAAGGACGGAAAAGTTATTTTTACTGCAGATGAAGCAACAGGAGGTACTCATATGACATTAGTACTTGCAGGTTATTACAATATTTCAATTGAAGAAGCTGAATCGCTTAAAAAAGATCGCAAAAAAGATAAAGAGATTTTTTCAATAGTAAGACCAGTTGTTGAAAAGATGGCATCTATAGTAAAAAAATATTTAAAAGATTATGAGGTGCCTGCAATTTATGTTGTTGGTGGGGCATGCTCTTTCGAAGAATTTAATGATGTATTTGAAAAAGAAATAGGAATTAAAACAATAAAATCAAATGAACCTTTACTTGTAACGCCTTTAGGCATTGCAATGAATTGTCATACGTAACTACCGAAATCAAATACATGTTTGTTCCGCAGGACTATGAAAATATCGCTGGAAGTTTCTAAATGTAAGGTTGTGCTCATTTAAGCATGCTCCCAAGGCAAGCTTGGGACAAGCTTAAATGGAACAACCTTACATTAAGAAACTTCACAGCTCATTTTCAAATGCCTGCTCCACAAAAATGTATTTGATTTCTAGTATAGCGTTATTTAAATATTAGCAAGGTTGCAGAATTATAATTGGGGCGTATGAAATTATAGAAAAATATTAAAAGAGGTGTATATAATCATGGAAATAAATGAATTATTAATTGAAAAACTAGTTAGGCAAGCGATACAAGAGGTAAAGAGTGAAAATAATATAGATTTTAATAGAGTAACGGAATCAAAGAATTATGGTATTTTTGATACTATGGATGCAGCAGTGGAAGCTTCAGAGATTGCTCAAAGGAAGTTATTAAATTCTTCTATGAAGGATAGACAAAAGTACGTTGATACTATAAAGGCTGTAGTGCTTAAAAAAGAGAACTTGGAGTTTATTTCGAGAATGTCTATAGAAGAAACTGAAATTGGGAAGTATGAACATAAATTAATTAAAAATAGAATAGCTGCTGAAAAGACTCCGGGTACTGAAGATTTGGTTACAGAGGCTATAACGGGGGATAATGGAATTACTTTGATTGAATATTGTCCATTTGGAGTAATTGGATCTATTACACCTACTACCAATCCAACTGAAACTGTAATTTGTAATTCAATTTCAATGATTGCTGGAGGTAATACTGTAGTATTTAGTCCGCATCCAAGAGCAAAAAATGTTACTACAAAATTAATTACTATGATAAATAAAGCATTAGAAGAAGCTGGAGCACCAGATAATCTAATTACAACAGTTAAAGAGCCTTCTATTGAAAATACAAATATTATGATGAATCATCCAAAGATTCGAATGCTGGTTGCTACAGGTGGACCAGGCATCGTTAAAACAGTTATGTCTACAGGGAAAAAGGCAATTGGAGCAGGAGCAGGAAATCCACCAGTTGTTGTTGATGAAACTGCTGATATTGAAAAAGCTGCAATAGATATTGTAAATGGCGCAAGTTTTGATAATAATGTTCCATGTATTGCAGAAAAAGAGGTTTTTGCAGTTGATCAAATTTGTGATTTTTTAATTCATCATATGAAGCTTAATGGTGCTTATGAAATAAAGGATACAAGTCTTATTGAAAAGCTTTTAGCATTAGTTACTAATGAAAAAGGTGGTCCTAAGGTTTCTTTTGTAGGTAAAAGTGCACCTTATATTTTAAATCAATTAGGAATTAACGTTGATGATAGTGTAAAAGTAATTATCATGGAAGTTGATAGAAACCATCATTTTGTTACAGAAGAAATGATGATGCCAATTCTTCCAATTGTAAGGGTATGTAACGTTGATGAAGCAATTGAATGTGCTTATGTTGCTGAACATGGTAATAGACATACAGCTATTATGCATTCAAAAAATGTTGATAAGCTTACTAAAATGGCTAGACTTCTTGAAACAACTATATTTGTTAAAAATGCACCATCTTATGCTGGAATAGGAGTTGGAGGAGAAGGATATACAACCTTTACTATTGCTGGCCCTACTGGTGAAGGGTTAACATCAGCTAGATCTTTTTGCAGAAAACGTAAATGTGTTATGGTAGATGCATTTCATATAAAGTAAAACTTTTCAGATGCTAGCTATCGGATAAAATAATACTTTTTCAATTAAATAGAATTGGAGTGGAAAAGTTATGGAAAAAAGCTTTATTGATTTAATAAAAGATGCTGGAATAGTTGGAGCTGGTGGAGCTGGTTTTCCAACTCATGTAAAATTAAATGCAAAAGTTCAAACTGTAATAGTAAATGGTGCAGAGTGTGAACCACTACTGAAGGTTGATCAACAATTAATGGATAAGAAAGCAGAAGAAATTCTTTGTGCCTTAAATAAAGTTGTTAATGAGACTGAAAGTGAAGTTGGAATAATTGCATTAAAAGGAAAGTATAAACATGCAATAAATAGCTTAAATTCAAAAATTAAAGATTATCCTAAATTAGAACTTTTTATATTAGAAAATTTTTATCCTGCTGGTGATGAACAAGTTCTTGTATATGAAGTTACAAAGAAAATTGTTCCAGAAGGCGGAATTCCTTTAAATGTAGGAGTTATAGTAATCAATGTAGAAACACTATTAAATGTTTATAATGCAATTAATGGAGTTCCTGTTACTGAAAAATATTTAACTGTTACGGGAGAGGTTAATAATCCAATAACAATTAAAGTACCTATAGGAATTTCAATTGAAGAAGCAATTGAAATTGCAGGTGGTAGTGTTATAAAAGACTTTTGTGTTATAGATGGTGGTCCAATGATGGGGAAATTAGTGAATGATATTAAAGAGCCAATCAAGAAAAATACAAAGGGATTAATAGTGCTTAGTAAGGATCATAAAATAGTTCAATCTAAAGTTAAAAGTATAGAGTCTATGATAAGGGAATCAAGGATAGCTTGTTGTCAATGTTCTTTATGTACAGAGGTATGTCCAAGACATTTGTTAGGGCATAAAATCGAACCATCTAAAATAATGAGGATTGCAAGTTATGGAAAGACATGTAGCACAGAAATCACACCTACAAGTACTTTTCTATGTAGTGAATGTGCTCTTTGTGAACAAGCATGTATTATGGGATTACAACCATGGAAATTAAATAAATTCTTTAAAGTAGAATTAAGTAAAAGTGGCATAAAAAATCCTAATAATAGAGCACCAGAAAATGTAGATGAATTTAGATCTTATAGAAAATTTCCTGTTGAGAGATTAAAGCAAAGACTTGATATAAAAAAGTATGATTCAGATTCACTTTTAGAAGAAAAAGAATATAATTTTTCAAAAGTTACAATATTAAGATCACAACATATAGGTGCAAAAGCCGAACCTATAGTTAAAGTTGGAGATAAAGTTCAAAAAGGTGATTTAATAGGAGATATTTCAGATGGAAAATTAGGTGCTAAGATTCACGCAAGCATAGATGGATTTATACATGAAATAACAGATGAAAGTATAATTATAGTCAAATAATAAGATATATTGCAATTAAATTTTTACAATATAAATAATTAAACTTCAATAAATCCCCAAAGGGTGTTAACATCTACTGATAATTGCAATATATATTAGTAAATATCAATGATAAGGAGGAGATTCCACAATGAGAAGGTCTATTGGATTACTTGAATATAAAAGTATTGCAAAAGGGATACAAGCCTGTGATGAAATGCTTAAATCTTCAAATGTTAAGTTAGTTCTAGCTACACCAGTATGTCCTGGTAAATATATAGTAATATTATCTGGAGATGTGGGAGCTGTAGAAAATGCTGTTAGCGTAGGGAAGACTATTGGAGGCAGTTATCTAATAAGTGATTATTTAATAGCAAATGTTCATGAAAATGTGTTTCCTGCAATTACTGGAACAATTGATATTGGAAAAATCGATTCACTCGGAATTGTTGAAACTATAACAGCAGTTGCTTCTGTAATTGCAGGAGATACAGCATTAAAAGCTGCGAACATAGAACTTTTAGAGATAAGAATTGCTAAAGGACTTTGTGGAAAAGGATATATGATAATGACTGGAGAAGTGTCTGCTGTAAAATCTGCAGTTGAAGCTTGTGAAAGTAGACTTATGGAAACTGGTGAAATCATAAGCACAGTTGTAATACCATCACCAAGTAAGGATTTGATTTCAAGCTTGCTTTAGCAATGAATTTTAGATTTAAAGGATATTATTAGCGTAAGAATTATGAGATGTACACAGTGTGTCTATATATGGTGAATATTTAAAAAGAAGCATAGGACTTTAGTTAGACCTATGCTTCTTTTTAAATATTTACTGAAAATTATTTTACTAAAACTATTAATAATCTGAGTAAAGATATTGTATGCACTTTGTATACAAGTGATTTTGATATAACTTATAGTGAAATACTTGATGGATGTAGTGCATTATTAAATTATATTATTGATAAGGAACAAATACAGATGCAATAAGTTTATTTATGTAAAATAATCAAATAGGACGAGCTAATAATGCTAAGATATTTTAAGTAAATTAATAAATTTTAGTCAATATTACATAAATTTGATATTTTACAATATACATGGTATTATGCAAGTACTATTGTTTAGGCACAATCAAAGTTATTTTCTTTTATGTGCCTTAAGTGGAAATTTGCCAAATAATAAGGAGGAATTTTATGATTATTAATAGAGCAGAATTAAAGAGTCATGCTAAGAATCAATTAAGAGGAAAATGGGGACTAGCTATTGGAGGTATTATTATTACATTCTTAATACAGTTTGCAGTTAATCTTCTTTCAAGGGTTGCTGAAGATAACATAGCATTATTAATAGTTTTTACTTTGGTGTCAATGATAATCAGTACAGTAATGAGTATTGGAATGTGTAGATTTTCATTAAATTATGCTTATGAAGATAAGGAACCAGAATTAAAAGATATATTTTCAGGATTTCCAGTTATACTGAAGGCAATGGGTTTATGTATATTGTTGATGCTAATTATATTTGTGGGTATGATTTTATTAATAATTCCAGGTATTATACTTAGTTTTATGTTTTCACAATCTTATTATATTTTGGCTGATGATAATAGTAAGTCAATTGTTCAATGTTTAAAGGAA
>Ga0302173_10000292_pt1 | contig 27111 bp, 32 predicted proteins | sample I_Fen_N3_1_FD_198785 | JGI IMG/M metagenome (GOLD analysis project Ga0302173, IMG submission 198785) | Peat permafrost microbial communities from Stordalen Mire near Abisko, Sweden - I_Fen_N3_1 | ecosystem: Environmental > Terrestrial > Soil > Wetlands > Permafrost | place: Sweden: Abisko... | reverse complement strand
ACGCAGTTGTTCCGTGTGATGTCTGTGGCTGAGGACTTCTCCGACACCGATATCAAGTTCACCATAACCGCGGTGCGCCACAACGCGAGCAAGTTCGGCGCCATCGACAACGGTACGCGCATCGAGCGTCCGCCAGTGACGGTGATCCCTCCGAGCGTCCAGCGCCCGCCGACGAACGTCACGGTCAGCAATGACCACTTTGTGGATCAGGGCAGCGCAATCAGCGTGATGACCATCGCCTGGGAGAAGCCAGAGGCCGCGATCGCGTACGAGGTCTACTGGCGCAAGAACGACGGTGACTGGATCTTCGCCGGCCGCACCGGCACCACGTCCATTGATGTGAGCGGTATCTACGCCGGTCGCTACGTGGCGAAGGTGCGGGCCATCAACTCGCTCGATATTGGCTCAGTGTTCGCCACTTCGGTTGAAACTGTGCTGAACGGCAAGACCACGCCGCCGCCGGTGCCGTCCTCGTTCACCGCGGAGTCGATCGTGTTCGGCATCAAGCTGAAGTGGGGTATTCCGGCCGGGCTCAGCACGGCCGACCTTCAACGGACTGAGATCTGGTACAGCCAGACCAACCAGGTCGGCACGGCGATAAAGTTCGGTTATTACGCTTATCCGCAGACAGACCTGACGATCATGGGGCTGGCCGCCGGCGTGCAGTTCTTCTTCTGGGCCCGCCTGGTCGATCGTATCGGCAACGAGGGGGCATTTTTCGGGCCGGTCACCGGGCAGTCGTCGTCGGACGCTAGCCCGATCCTGGATTACCTCAACGACCAGATCACCGAGACCCAGTTAAGCCAGCACCTGCTGGAGAAAATCGACTCGGGCGGTGGTGCGTCGGTGGAGGTTGAAGAGCTGAAGACCGAACTGGCAGCGATGTACACGATCAAGACCCAGCTCACTGTCGACAATAAGCCTTACCTGGCCGGCATAGGGGTCGGCGTGGAGAACGACGAGGGGATCATCACCAGCCAGGTGCTGATCGCTGCAAGCCGGTTCGCCATCATCGATCCCAATACCACCGACGTGTTCTACCCGTTTGTGGTGCAGAACAACGCGGCGTATATCAAGTCGGCGTTCATCGAAAACGGATCGATTACCAACGCCAAAATCGGCGATTACATCCAGTCGGACGACTTCATTGAAGAGCAGCGTGGCTGGAAATTATGGAAAACCGGGAAGATTGAATTCAACGGGCCGGTGGAGGGGGGAGGCCGGCTTTCAGTTAATAACCAGTTGGTTCAGGTTTTCAATGCTGCTGGAACTCTGAAAGTTAGACTTGGCATATGGGGGTAGGTCATGCCGGCAGGATTTCAGTCTTTTAATAACGATGGGTCTATAAAAACCGATATCACAACACGGTTTTTTAGGATGCTTGGCACTATTTCGACAGGATCAACCAGTGGAAGCCGTACTGATGAAAGCCTGGCCCTAGGGGAGGCTTTTTTCTATCAGTCTTCAATTGCTGACGGCTCGGGCAACGGGATATTTGGGCCGAGCGTAACGTTGTCAGGGATAACCATTTCCTGGACGTTTTCCGTACCCGGACAACAGCCTACCACCATTTTTTACGGGGTCTTCTGATGCGGGCTGGACTTCAAGTATTTAACGAGCTTAATACCATACAGATAGACGACCGTTTTTCGTCGTATACGCTTTCTGAGAAAGTTACCCTTACCTCATCCCGTATTCTTGGAAGTAGTAATAGCTACGACGGTATTCTTTACACCGTTGTTGGCTTGGATACGGTAGTTGCCGTGCAGTGTAAAACTGGCAGTACTCTTACAAGACTGCAAACAATGACTTCGGGCAGCTGGAGAATCGGGATAGCCACCCAAGGGCGGGGTCAAACAGTGACTCTTTTCCTCTTCCGGCCCGGAATCCAGATGCAGTCGACTGAAGGCCTCCAAGTATTTAACGATGACGGGGAACTGGTTTTTGATGCAAACGCAAATAACCTTTCTGGTGAAAGGCTTATAGATTTAAAGGTAGGCCAGCCGGGACAAACCTACCCCCTAACTCCAGGGCGTGAGTATGCGGTTATCTACTCCCAATGGGGCGGACGAATAACCACGATTTGGGGGCCTGGCGGGGGCGGTCCAGCTGCATGGGAAGGGTTTATTTTTCGATATGGGCCGGTTGTAGTGCCGTCTACCGGCGCTATTAGCGTTTCAGCTGTACTCAGGTACGCACAAATCTCCATGTTTTCCAACGGAGCAAGGCCGCCAGATGGCGATGCTTACTACCTTGGCGGCCCGATCTTGGTCGCGGACGTGACCGGCCTGTAATCAAAACCTGTTCCGAGATTTTTAGCCCCGCCATCGAGCGGGTTTATTTTTGCCTGAGGAAACACCATGCCGATCACACAGCAGCAGTTGCTGCAGATCCTTCCCCAAGCCCGCCAAGTCGCGGGCTTTTTTGTGCCTGCGCTGAATGCAGCGATGACACGTTTCAAGATCAACTCCCCGGTGCGCATGGCGGCCTTCATCGCCCAGGTCGGGCATGAGTCTGGCCAGTTGACCCGAATGGTCGAGAACCTGAACTACAGCGCCGATCGGCTCCAGGCCGTCTGGCCGAATCGCTTCGACGCCGCCCTGGCCGCGCAGCTGGCACGCAAGCCTGAGCAGATCGCGAACATCGCGTACGGCGGCCGAATGGGTAACACGTTGCCTGGCGACGGCTGGAAGTATCGAGGCCGGGGTCTGATCCAGTTGACCGGTGCGAACAACTACCGCGCCGCCGGCGCCGCCCTGGGCCTGGACCTGGTGAATCACCCTGAACTGGTGGAGCAGCCTGAGACTGCCACCCTGGTTGCCGGTTGGTTTTGGCTGTCGAACGGCCTCAATGAACTGGCCGACTCCGGGCAGTTCGCCAAGATCACCCGGGTGATCAACGGCGGATTGGCCGGCCAGGCTGATCGGTTGGCCCTGCGTGACCTGGCCGCGAAGGTGCTGGCATGAACGCCCTGGCACTTAAGGTTGGAGGCATTGCCCTGGCGGCCCTGCTGTTTCTGGGCGTGGTGTTCGGCGCGCTGTACGTCGCATATGGCCACGGCAAGTCGGTCAAAGATGCCGAGTGGCAGTCACGATGGAATGCCCGTGATGCTGGAGACAAACAGGCCTGGGCCTTGGCCGAGGTCGCCGAGCGTGAAAAGGAACAGACCCGGCAAAACGCAATCAACAAGGTGGTTCAAGATGGCCAACAGATTATCGACCAAGCAACTGCTGATGCTGCTTCCGCTCGCGCTGCTGCTGGGAGCCTGCAGCGGTCAGTCGACGACCTTGCCGGCCGTCTCGCAGCCCAGGCCGGCGGCCATTCCTGCACTGCCGCCACAAGCGCGGCAGCTTCCCGCGCCGTCCTGGTGCTTGCCGACGTGTTCAAGCGCGCTGATGAAAGAGCGGGAGACCTGGCGGCAGATGCTGATCAAAGCCGGAGCAGGGGAGTGACGTGCCAGCAGGCCTATGACGGTGTCGCCAGGTGTTCGATCAGTTCCGGCCCGTGATTCCTGACGTTGCCGACGGCGGTGCTGACCTTGAACCACTCGAAGACCTCCGCTGGCTCGCCCTGGTGCAAAGCCATCTGTTCAGCGTGCTCCTTGGGCGTGGCCCGGTCCAACCATTCCCGGGCCAGGTCCGGCGTCAGCACCACAGGGCGCCGGTCATGGATGTCCACCATGCCGCCGGCGCTGTCGGCGTGGTTCATGCAGCCCGTCGAGCCCAACTTGACCCAGCGCATGCTCAACGGACTATATCCATCACCGATGAGGGGAATAAGGCATTCTAACGAGATAGGGGGCAGAACTGTATGCGTCAACTCTCAGTACGACCCACGAATATGCAGACAAGGACAACCGCACAACTATTGATAGATAGCCATAATGACACCTGTTCCTTTAAATTCGCCAGCTTCTAAGTCGGGTATGCTGGTGAGCAAAGTTGAGGTTACTTGAACAACGGTTGGCGTTGTCCCGCCTTTGAGAGAGTAGCCATTGGCCAAGTTTGTCCCGTTGATACTTAAACTGGCTCGCAACGTACCTGCTCGCCCTAGGTCAATCTCACTCGGCCCTACCAATGTAATGCGGACGTCAACTGGCTTATTACATAGTAGGGTCATGTTGCCGTATGCCTTTGCGTTGTTAACCGCGTCTGAGCTCAAGTTTGTATAATAAAAATTCAAAGCGTCAGAAGTGTTGCAGTTAGCGTTAACAGGCGGTAAAGGGTTGCATGGTACACCTTGTAGCCATTGAGCACTTTGGCCAATACCGCTTGGTATAATAACCATCCCAGTACATCCTTTAGGGTACTTGTTATATATTTCCTTGACTCTGAATGTCGAAACAACGCCATAATTCTTCACCCACCGTTCTCTTGCGACGATCATGGTGTCATTCGGATAAATGACAAAATTACCCTGGTCCATTGGCGAGCCGCAGTTGTTAGGGTTACCCTCGGTAGTGCTCGTTTTTACACATGGGTAAATCCAGCAGTGCTGAGCGGCAATACATATGACTTGCGAGCTGTTTTCAGCAGGCCACGTAACTTTTGAGTAGGTGATGGTGTTCCAATTATCTTGCAATGTATGGCTTTCTATAAAAGGAGCGCTGTTGCAGCTTAGAGAAATAAGCAGGAGAGAAAGGCAGTAATATTTCAGCATTGGCGCTATAAACCCCTATCGGATTTTTGAGTAAGGCATGTGTAGACTTGCCTGGTAGGTGTCTTTGTTTAAGTATATTGCGTATGTCTTTAAATTCAGGTTGGCTTTAATTTTCGAGTGTATATCTACTATTTTAGAAGTTAAATATGTAAGAAGTGCAGGCTTTGAATTTTTAAGCCGAAATATAGTATACACAAAAAATTTTAGATGGTGGCGCAGCTGTAAAGATCAAGTTTAATCCGTTCGAGCTCAAGATCTTTCTTGTGTGCTGGGCGGGGTGTGGGAGATTTCGCTCCAAGTCGGGTGACATATAATAACCCTTCTGGCAGATTTCAAAGGAAGGCTGTCTTTTTGGTGCCTGCGATATGGCTACCGCAAATTCGGCGGGTAAATATGAGATCGCCAGTTATCCTGAGGGCATATCCGCGAAAGCATTCCTGAGTTATTGCACATCGATTTTGCGTCCACATATTCATCGGGTCGCTCTGATGAACCCAGGCTAAAGCCAGCAAAGAATCTTGTTCTGGAAAAAATTGTCTAATACTACCTTGACCTACTTAGCATTCATTGGGTGAAACACGGGCGAATTCACCCAAGAGTTAGACAGTGAATCGCTGTAGGCCACGTAATACATGGCTTTCGCGCTGTTCAAGACCATACTGCTGCAGTAGTGGGGTGAGGGGTTTTAAATTGGGCTGATCAGCTCCGACCCTTTGTTCCGCACGTTGCCCGCGGCCGTCTTGACTTTGAACCACTCGAAAGCCTCGGACTGTTCGCCCTGGTGTAGCACAATCTGCTCGGCACGCTCCTTGGGCGTGGCCGGGTCCAGCCATTCCCTGGCCAGTTCGGGCGTCAGCACCACGGGCCGTCGGTCGTGAATGTCCACCATGCCGCCGGCGCTGTCGGCGGTGATGATCACAAAGCCGTCATGCTCGCCTTGGCCTTCATCTGCGTCGGGTAGCTGGCCTATGGCCGCGCACAGCACTGGCGCGCCATCCCGCCTGCGGATCAGGTAGGGCTGTTTCTTTGGCCTGCCTTCATCAACCCATTCAAACCAGTTGTCCACGGGCGTGATTGCTCGGTGTGGCCAGATCGCCCGGAAGAATGGGCCGTGGGCCACTTTCTCGACTCGAGCGTTTATCGCCGCGGCACGGTCCTTGGCCCAGTGCGGCCGCCAACCCCACCGCACCAGGTCTGCGTGCAGCGTTTCATCCTGCTGGTGGAGCAGGGCGACCTGGGTGGTTGGTGCTACGTTGTACCGCTCAAGCGGTGCCTCACCCACTGAGTTTGCCAGGGCGTTGGGCATGCTCAGTACCGCAACGAAGTCATGAATTCCGCTGTACTGTGAAAGTCTTCCGCACATCGGCAAGCCCTCTGTAGAAACTTCAGCTTAGATCACTCGGCAAAATCTTCATCGGGGGGGCTTCCCCAGGCCCCGTTTGTAGCCCGCGCAAGCGCCCATTCAAGTGAGTTGAGCTTGCTTGTGACAAAGCTCAGGTCAGTTTTGCAACTAGCAAGAGCGCTATCGGAGGCCTTGAGCTCTGTCCGAAGCTTGTCGCGTTCGATAGACAGCTCAGCGTGCATTCGCACCAGGCCGTAGATGTCCTCTCGGGCTTTGCGAAGCAGCAGGTGCAGTTCCTGAATCTCGTTCTCCAGGAGCAGGGCGTGTTGCTTGTGCATTTCTAAAGGCGTAGGGCATCCAAGCCACTTGCAGGTGTCTTCGTCGATGTTCATGGAGGGGTAATCCGAAGCTGTATATATGTACAGTAATCGAGATTTGTGCGGACTGAGGTTGCGAGGCGACGAACTGCAGGTGTTCCCGACGATCAGTTAGGGAGCATTGAGAACGGCCAGGGTCAGCTTGATGAACTCTTCGTTCCGGTCGATGGCGTCCAACGCGCCGCGAACGTTGTCGCGATTTCGGTGCCGCCTTGCTGCTCAACCCAGTTCGTAAGCTCCATGATGGCCGCCTCAAGGGCGAGTTGGTTCTCGTTGATTTTGGACAGCAGGGAAGGGAGCAGGTCAGAGTTCGGCATCGGTGTTCCTCCTTGGAGTGAACAGCGTAGCAGTTGGGTTGCTTGGCGGTGGATTGTGAGCTGTCGGCAGGACGCCGGGGGAGGGGCAAATCAGTTCCCAAATAAAGAAGATAGACCGCATTCTACGCGGTCTCCAGAGGGGGTTTTTTGTGTTGGTTTCGGAAGTAAATATCTCTACAGGTCACAGCCCGCTTACGTTTCCCGGTCGGATTGCAAATCCGCCTACGCCGGTTCGATTCCGACCTCGGCCTCCACTATAAAAAGCCCGTAGATCAATGATCTACGGGCTTTTTTCTTGCCTGAAATTTGTCAGGTGTTCCGCAGCTTTTGGAATGTGTTCCGCAACCCCCCCCCCTCCTTATTTCGTGGGTTTTACGATCTCTCCGACACGTCGGTAGACCTTCTTGGTGATCTCTTCGGAAGAGTGGCTGAGCAGTCTTTTTCCGTGTACCTGTACTATCTATCTGACGGCTTTTGTTGAAGTTACTGGAAGTAGGTTGCTAGGGTGCTATCGTTACCCGCAGCAGTTCTTTCTAGTCTCGTTCCGGCGATTGTGCTGTATCTGGATGACTGGATATTTACTCTGCTAAACGCTGCTGCTTCCTCTGGAATGTCATGGTGTGGTGCCAAGTGCCGTCGTGGCAAGCAGAGCTTGATTTTTTGAGTGTACAAAACACTTGATTCGTCTATGGCTGTGATCAAGTGGTAATGTCTCTGGTTATCTGTAGGTGAGGGGTGGAGCAAGTTGTATTTATGAAAGTAGAAAAAATCATTGCATTGAGTGTTTAGGTTGATATAAGTTGTTGGAGAAAATAGCTTGTTTTATGGTGTGCGTTCTGAGAGTAAGTTTTAATTTTGCTCTTGAAAAGTCATAGAGTGAAAGGCTTATGAAGAAAGAAGCGTTTCTTTTAATGTCAGGGTTAGTTCTCAAACAGCCTTGGCTAGTATCTAAGCTTGAAGATCTTTATGAGATTTTATATTCCGAATGCTCTGAGGATGCTTCTAGAGATTTGATTTGCGAGTTGTTAGATAGGTTTCTTTATGTTGATACTGCTATGCATCATGCGCATATGGTAGAGCTGGCTCTTGAGATTGTTTCAGAGCCCGGCATAGATGATGCAAGTACGCAGGTGGTGGCGATGTGTGCAGATTGGAACGCGGATAGTTCACTGGAGATTCTTTATAATCTTAAGCCGCTAATGGAGGGGCATGGCTGGAGGCAATACTCTCTTGTTAACCGCTATTCTCATGCGTTGAAGACATACAATTCAAAGAAGCAAAAAAATATTATTCTTGTAGATGACTTTGTTGGGTCTGGTCAAACAGTGCTTGGTCGTATTAAAACAATTAAAGCTCAGTTTGAAGGCTCTGGCATCGCTGATTATAATATTATGGTTAAGGTGTTGGCTTCTACTCAGGCTGGATTTGATAGAGTTGTTGGGGAAGGGGTTAAAATTACAACTCAAAAAATAATAAAAAAAGGTATTGATGATTTCTATGATTCTTTGACTGCGGCTGAGCATAGAAAGCGAATGCTGGCTATAGAGGAGTTACTTTCTCCCGAGTATATGGCTGGAGAGAAACTCAGGAAATTGCCAAGTATGGGGTACAATGAGGCACAAGCAACCTATTGTCGAGAGAATTCTAATACCCCTAATAGTGTGTTTCCTGTGTTCTGGTGGCCGTTCAAAGTTGATGGCAGTGAACGAAAAATTGTTTTGACTCGAGCTATGGGGGATGCATAAATATGGAAAATGTTTATGCACATCATTTGGTGCTGACGGATTTACAGATACTTCGTATTCTTTTGTTCTCTTCGGGTGCTCTTGACTCTTTTACAATATTTAAGCGAAGTAAATTTGGTTTGAGTTTGTTTTTTGAGCGATATTCAAAGCTCTTGAGTGCCTCTCTGATAGTCGAGGTAGAGGGGGTGGCGAGACTTACACCGGCTGGCAGGGAGTTAATAGAAAATAATTTGCCTCGGATGAATAGTTCAAAAAAACAATGGCGTGAAGTCCCTTCTAGATTCATGGGGGCGCACTTATCGGGTGATGGGTTCTATATTCCAAATCGAGAGTTGTTAAGCAAAAATATCTTTCCGGATTGATTTTTTTATGTATAATTATCATCGCCTACAGAGGCTAGTACGTAGGAGTGTAGTCGCTCCCCGGGTCAGGTTTCTGATAACCAAGAATCATGCGTCCAGCGGTGAAGCGTGCTGAACGCATGATGCTTTCAAAACGCTTCGCGTTTTGACGCAGTAATCTCCAGCAAGAATTGCGCTTCGCGCAATTATCACTGGAGATTATCTGGCCATGCTAAAGTATAGAAGGTAGCCTCTGTAGGTTTTTATGACTAAATCCGTTAAAGATTGGCTCAAACATTTTGAGCGGCGTGGTATTTCACGTGATCTGGTAGAGTCTTATCTGCCATATATAAAGAAGCTAAATCAAACTTCTTCTCCAGTAATATTCGAATTTGAACATCTTTCGCTTTTAATTGGTGTTGATCAGCACGAGTTGCGCAAGATGGTTAACGCTCCTCATGCGTTTTATCATTCATTTCAAATAAAGAAGCGCTCTGGTGGTATGCGTAAAATTCACGCACCATACCCTTCTATGCTTATGTGTCAAGATTGGATATATAAGAACGTTTTAATTAATAAGCCTGTGCATTCTGCTGCGCATGGTTTTGTACCAGGACGGTCAATTTTTACTAATGCATCCGTGCATTTAGGCTCAAAGTGCTTAATGAAGATGGATTTAAAGGACTTTTTCCCATCTGTTCCAATAAACTGGGTTATCAATTATTTTTTAAGTCTCGGTTATGCAGATAATGTCTCGTTTTATTTGGGGGCTCTTTGCTGTTGTGAAGGGAGATTAGTTCAAGGCTCTGCAACTAGTCCTTATCTTACGAATATATTGTTGAAAGGTTTGGATGAGCGGATTTCGTTACTTGCCAAGGCTTATGGCTTGAGGTTCACTAGGTATGCTGATGATCTAACCTTTTCTGGTAATTATATTCCTCACAAGTTGATAGGTGTAGTGAGTGAGATAATAGTTCAGTACGGTTTGCGTGTGAACGATAAAAAAACAAAGCTGCAGGTTGGAGCGAATCAAAAAATTGTCACCGGTTTGTCAGTGTCCGGTAATGCTCTAGCACTTCCTAGGAAGTTTAAGAGGGAATTGAAGATGGAGCTTCACTTTATTAAGAAATATGGTTATGTTTCTCACGCATCAAAAAAGAAAATACGTAATCCTTATTATATTGACTCAGTAATAGGTAAGCTGAATTTTTGGCTGCAGGTGGAGCCTGCAAATATGGAGGCTTTATCTGGATTGGAATTGATGAGAGGGATTCAACTGGGACATGTTTCGTCACTTCAGAGTCATGTTTGATATAGTGCATCTGAAAAGTTGGTTTGTAATAATAATGAATTGGTGTGATTTGGTTTCTTAAGATTTGTATTTTGTGATTTTTTGAATATTAATAACTATTCGCTTAAGTTTGTTTGATTGCTGTTGTGGCTCCCTCCTTATCCCCGAAGCTCAATGAGCTACGGGGAGGTGTGCTTGAAATTTTCCAGTTGTTTCGTATTCACCTCCTTATTTGGTGGGTTTTACGATCTCTCCGACGCGTCGATAGACCTTCTTGGTGATCTCCTCGGAAGAGTGGCCGAGCAGTCTGCTGGCATGCTCCAGGGCTATCTCACTGGCGGCTTTTGGCCGTATGTCACGAAACTGAAATTGTCGGATGCTCGTTGCCAGAGCGTTATCTCCATTGGCAGCTGCCTTGATAGCGGCCTTTTCCCGGGCTTCATCCCAGCGATTGCGCAGCATCTGCTGGCTCATGCGCAAGCCTGACGCGTTGGTGATGAGCACCGAGGTCTTGATGCGATTCATGGTGCGTCGTTCCTTTAGTTTCTCCAGGAAGACCGCCAGGTCTGATTGTTTGCCAGCGTCCTCCAGGAGAATTCGCAAGCGTTTCTCGGTCTTGCCCTGGCCAATCCGCAGAAAGCCCTCGCTCATGTCTGTGGTCGCAGCCTTCAGCACATCCGCGGGCCGCTGCCCCGTGAGGTATGCAAGATCCATGGCGTCTCTGAGCTCCTGCGCTGCCTGGGAATATACGGCGTCCCAGACGATATCGCCCGCGTAATAGTCCCTCGGTGTTTCCTTGTTGCGGCGCACACCAAAGCACGGGTTGGCCTTATCAGTCATGCCCCATTCTCTGGCGATGGTGAATACGTGGGAGAGCAGGGCAATTTCCCGATTGGCCCTCACCTTGGCGGTGCGGGCGTCGCGGTACTGAGCCACGATCTGAGGCGTGATCGCATCGATGGGAGCAGTTTCGAAGGCTTTGCGCAATTGCTTGAGCTCCTTGAGGTTGTCGCTTTGAGTCCGTGGCTTTTTTCCGGGGATGATTTTCGCTTCGTACTTGTCGAAGAGAGCTCCCATCAGGTGTGCAGGTTTCGGCGGCGCAGTGCGCTCTAGCCTGGCCCATTCGATCCTTGCCTCATCGAGGTCGCTACCCAGTGGGATCTCGACGCGCTTGCCATCGGCATTGCGCCCGCAGTAGTAGTACCCGATCTGATAGCCCGTAATGGCTACGAGCTCCTCCTGGTTGAGTGTTTCGCTTGGCAGCGCGACAGATTCGATAGACCCTGTTCTTTTACTCATACCGGTAGCCGGCCCAGTAGAGCAGGGCGACGGTGAGTATCAGGCCAATCAGGGCAATGATCTGTATGTGGGTCATGTGGTGTGCTCCGGTGGGTTTGGCTGGTGGTGGCAGCCGTTGGGTTATTGGTCGTGCTCGTTGGTGTCGTGCTGTTGCTTGGCGTGTTCTTCATCCGCCCGGTAGGCGCGGATGTCGATTAGTGCGGCAACGTGGCGGATGTGTGCGTACTTCGGCGCCTTGCGGCTGCTGTCCAGGGTGGTGATGGGCAGTTGAATGCGGCCGCTGCTGATCTCGGCGGCGAACGACTGTTCGTTGAGGTTGCGGAAGTACTGCACGCGGATCTTTTCCAGCGGGATCAGTACATCGCCGAAGGTGCGATACAGCAGCTCGACGGTGGCGGTTTCCGGTGCTGGCATCAGGCGCAGCGGGGTCTGGTTGGCGTTACTCATTGGCTTGCTGGCTCTCCATGCGCTGGCGGCGTTTCGGGTGGTTCCAGGTGATCAGGCAGTGGGCTTTGGTCAGCTCGCGCAGATGCTCGGGTACCTCAAGGAGCGCAGCGTTGCGCTCCTCTTTGGTCCGTAAGGCTATGATCTGGCGGGCGTACTCCCTAGGCCACGTCACGGCGATCTGCCGGGATAGCGGGCAGGGCGAGGCCCAGTTGCTCGGCGAGCCAGGGAATGCCGGTCTGTCGAACCCGCGTTGACTGGCTGTATTGCAGGCCCAGCTCCGGATGGAACCATTTGCCTTCTTTGGTTCCCAGGTACTCACGGTCGCGCATTGGATAGGCCGGCAGTCGCTCGGCGTTGAGCAAGCCTTTCTCTTGCATCAGGCCGATCAGTTGCGGTCGTGTGATGCCGAAGTACCGGGCCGTTTCCTTGAGGTTGCGATCCATGGTGGCCTCCTAAGCAGCGTGCGCGGCGGGAGTCGCCAGCGCTGCCAAGTGAAGGATGGATTCGCAGACATCCTGGTACATCTGCACGTCGCTGCCCGAGACGGTGAAGCACTTGGTCCGTGGGCTTTTGATGCCGATGATCAGGATAACGGTGATGCCCTTGCGCAGAGATGCCGATCTGGTTAGTGATCGTCCTGGCCCTGGTGGGCGGCGTCTCCGGCGATATGTGGCGAGCAGGCAAGGAAGGGGCGCGAGGTTGGGCATTGGTTCGGCGTCTCGCGCTGCGGTCCGGTGCCTGCATCGCCTGCGGGATGGCGGCGATGATGTTGCTGATTGGTGCGGGTTTGTCGGTGTGGACGGCGGGCGCCTTTGGCTGTCTGACGGCGATGGCTGGGGCGGATGTTGCCATTGGCCTTTACGAGCGCTGGGCGGCGAAGAGATTGGATATGTGAGTTGTATAGTCTGAATTCGTCGTTTTAGGGAGGAGTAAGTAAACCGCCCAAAAGCAGCGCTAATGGGCGGTGATACCTTTAGGCGCAACAGCAGCGATAGCAATAGAAAACACCAACCCCCATGGGACCGACCTCGAACTCATATTTTTTGCCCGCAGGAATATACATCCAGTCCCCACTAGTCAGTTCTTGTCCTTTAAAAAGGATAGACCCGAACATGATGACTCGTAGTCCCGCGCCTTCGTCATGAGAGTGAAGTGGTACAACAGTGTTTGGAGCACCAAAGGACATGTATGTCTGAGTCGGTCCATCAAATATTACCGGTAACTGGAACTTACTGAATCCTCCAGGAATATTTTTTACCGTAAGGTTTCCGATGGTTTTTTTTACGGCAGTGTCTTTAGAAGTAACAATGTCTTTTGCTAAATCTAGTCCAGAAGCTTTGCAGGCCGCTTCTACACGTTGGACACCTTGAGCGAAGGTCATTGTGTTTGGTTGGAATGCCATAACTTTATTCCCTTTAAAGTTTGAGCGGCTAATGGTGTGGGGGTACAGGCTCTTATGCCGCTATATAAGAGCATTTATTACGGAGTTTTGTTCTGGCTTGCTTTGAACTTGAGTGATACCGGTTTTACTAGGGTTTTATTTTTTATCTGAGTGCAGTGTTTAACTATTAGTCGCCTGCTGTCTAAGTGATCGTAGCGTAGTTATGGGATGGCAATGCGCTATTGCGAAGTAGCAGCTTTTATTTTTATGCGACTTCGGAATATCCGGGGCGAGGACTTTCGAGGGGTTGATTGAATGCAAGGTAGTGAAGCTGCGTAACATATATGAAAGTCAGGTGCACTTTTCGTATTTCTGAAGGCCTCTCTGTAGGCCGCTGCCTACACGAGTAGGCGAACTCGGCGAGCGGCGAAGCGGATCGGGGTGTGCAAGGTGCCGCCTGTCACTGAGGAGCAGGGTTGATGCGCTAGAGGCCACGTAATACGTGGCTTTCAGGTTTTTGCACCGGTTTGGGGCGCGAAAAAACTGCCGGGGACCCTGGGAGCATCCCGAGGACACGGGGTCGGGGACTCGCGGGAAAGTGTTAGCGGCAGGGTTGGCAGCTTACTGAAATTCAATCCATTGAAATTGAAAGGTTTCCATTGAAAAGTCGCTGAAAAAGGAGGGCTCATGACAGAACCAACCTACCTGTCAAAGAGCGCCTTCGCGGCTCACATCGGCAGGTCGCTCAGTTACATCACCTGGCTGAAAGACAACAACCGCCTGGTACTTTCACCCGATGGCAAAAAGGTCGACGTCCTAGCCACCGATGCCCTCATTGCCGAAACCGCTGACCCGAGCAAGGCCGCTGTTGCGGCTCGCCATCAACAGGATCGGATTCAGCGCGACGTTCACAGCCAAATTACCCCCCTTGCCGCGCCGACTAACACGGCTGCGCCGCAGCCGCTGGGTATTGCTCAAGGCAAGCTGCCAGATTTTCAGAAGGCTCGTGCGCACCGTGAGTACTTCCTGGCCCAGTTGGCAGAGGCTGAGTTTCACAAAGTCCAAGGGTCAATGGTGGAGATCACCGCAGTTCAGTCCGGGGCTTACAACGCCGGCCGCATGCTGCGCGACACGCTGCTGGGGATGCCTCCGCAACTGGCGCCGGAACTGGCTGCTATGACCGATCCCTGGGAGATCGAAAGGCACCTCACGGCAGCTTTGCGCACACGGCTGGAAGAGGCCAGCCGTATGTCTTCGGAGGAATTTGGCCACACCTTGGATACTAATATGGCGGTCCTTGATCAGATCAATGGCCGGTGGGGTAGGGGAACGCTTCGATCAGCCAGCGTCACTCGGAGTTCCATTTTGGAGCTGGCGAGTCCTCGATCATCCGAATGATCAGTCAGATCGAGCAAGCTCCCCCAAACTCCCTAATCATCATTGAAGAAATTGAGAACGGTCTTCATCCTATCGCTACACGCCGCATAGTCGAATACCTGATTGATGTTGCTGAGCGTAAATCCGTGCAAACAGTGTTCACAACGCACAGTGACTATGCTCTTTCCCCTTTGCCTAATGAGGCAATTTGGGCGTGCATTTCTGGCAAGCTTAAGCAGGGGAAACTATCGGTTCAGGCTTTGGGAGCTGTATCAGGCCGGGTTGATAAAAAGCTCGCCGTTTTTGTTGAGGATGACTTTGCAAAAAATTGGGTTGAAGCAATCCTTCGAGAAAAGCTAGGTGCCGAATTCGAGCAAGTAGAAATCCATGCAGTTGCTGGGGACGGCACGGCCGTCAGCACGCACAAAGGCTATGTTCGTAACCCTGCAATTTCTTTCAAGTCGCTTTGCATTATAGATGGAGACTCTGAGCAAAAAGGGGATGGCGTGCTCGAAAGTGGCATTATCCGGTTGCCTGGTGATCAACCTGAGATAAGTGTTTACGACAATATTTTAGCTAACATCAAACGAGATATTGCGGTTCTGACAGTATCCTGTCAGCACCCACCAGAAGCGCAAACGGAAGTTCGATCAGCCATGGAGGAGGTTGTTAGAACCAATAGAGATCCCCACTTGCTCTACGTCCAATTGGGGCTAAAGATTGGTTTTGTATCTGAAGTTATTGTCCGGGGGGCATTCTTCGCGCTTTGGGTGAGAAATAATCCTGATTTCTGCAACGCCTTGGCCGCACGAGTACATGCTTTAATTCAAGAGCCCGACGGCGAATAGAGCCTCTTTCAGAGTCGATTAAAAATCCTCCTGTACCACGCCGTTCATGATAGCGGCGTGTGTACTTCTTGCGCCAAAAACTGCGGTTCCGTTAGTAGCGAAGTTGCTACAAACATCCAATTAGAATTCATAGCGATCGAGTTTTGCTCTGGAAACATAACTCCTAAGATAAATTGAACCGTAAAACGTAAGAATCTCCGGTCTGTCATCATGCTTGAGTCGATGTGCAAGCAATTTCGATAGTTCGTTCGATTTCGCTAACATGCTGTCGAGCGTCTTCTCCGCGACTGGGGAACGCTTGCCAAGGTTTTTGTGAAGGTTAACGACTCTGTCTAGAGATGTTGGGTGTGTACTGGAAATAGAAAGTTCTTTCAGTCCACATGGCTTTCGAACTGTCTCTAGGAAATGTAAGTAAAACAGTACTGAGAATGCCCCGTGAGAAATTGTAAGATAGGCATCTTTATTGTGCTCAATATTTTTCAGTGCAAAAAGATCGGCTTGGTACTCCAAGTCGTGATTGTAAGTTTTCAGATCTCGTAGTAAGCCAGAACTGTTGTCAGTTAACGTTGCTTCGTTTGGAGCATCATCTGAGGACAAATGACCGCAAAGTAGGTGTGCGTATTCATGTCCGAAAGTAAACTGCATTTGGGCTTTCACAAGGTTGGATATAGTACGCTCAAGTTCGTGTCCAAGGTTGCCGCGAGGATCAATGTCAAAATCCAAGGCCTCTGAGCCGTTCATGATTCTGATGGCAATTACCAGTGCATCCACTTGATCAATAGGTTTGATTCCGAGCTGCTCTCCATAGAACGCGATGGACATGAAGTAGTAGAGATGCTCTAGACTCTCTGAGGTAATAATAACATCTCCCGCAAGAGAACGAATACACAAGGCATTGACTTCAGGGACGAAGGCCAGGCCTGCAGGAATGTTTTTAACGGATTTTGCATTAGACCGATTGAGTAAATTTATATAAGACTTATGATAACTATCTTTAGAGTGGTAATAATGAGTTAGAGACCACGGTCGTCCAGTGCTTTCAAATTTACTTCTTCTTGTCCTCATCACGCGCACGGCTCGTGGAGAGTCAACAATGGCCATTGCCCTCAATCGCAATAAGTAATCATGCGCTCCGCGAATCTCTCTGAGTCGTAGAATTTCACTTTTGGAGCAGAATGCAAAAAAAAATGTTTCATCCTGCGTAAGGCCGTCAAGCGACTTCTTGTCATGCATATCGAAGACATGAAGAAACGTTCCGTCGTTACCCGGGATAATTACACCTTGCGCAGCGCGTTTAGCACCCGGAATGATAGAAAGTATTTTTTTTACGGTTGATTCGTCCATTTTCTATCTTAGGTTAGTTAAAGCGCCTATTGTACATGCTCATCTCTGGTCGATGGTGGCTCGTGTCTGACAGATCGCAGTGGTACAAGCTGGTACAGGCGAAACAGAAGAATGTTACAGACCTTGGTTTAAAGTGCTCGAAAACGAAAATACTCATTTTGTTTGGTAGAGGGGCTTCCCGTGGAGGCTGCTCAGAGGGCGTAATCATAAAAATCAGCTGGAGGTTTTCAGAGGGCGTTCGACTTTGCCATCGGTAACGCGCTTGTCTGCGCAACTTCGAGCCTTCCCGGCAGTCCCACGCCGCCGTTGCAACGGCAGACCTGTGATCACTCATCTGGAGTTTAGGGCTTGTCCCATAGCTCAAGCGCTTAGTAAAGCCTAGTTTAAAAGTCCTTAAATATATTTCGGAATACGTGATCAACCGCCCAGTCACGTTTAAACACTCGCACATCCTGCAAACTACCCCGAAACTTGCCGCTAGCAATCTCCAACCTCCTGCCGCTGATCCATCCCGGGCAATGTAAAACTATAGATATCTTTTATCAGGGCTAGGGGCTGCCTGATGACCAGGAGACTTACCTGTTGCTGGATCTGCTCAAGCTCCCACAAAACGTCGAGGGCGAAACTAGCCAGCTACAGCTCGCACCTCAACATCATTTCAAGGTGTTCTACCGACCGCCTCTGAAAAACAATCCGGCCCAGGCTCCATCACGACGAGTTGGAAACTGTTGCCCAAACCGGGCTCTTCCAGCATCCTGATGGTCAACCCCTCGCCCTATCACGTGCCCCTCACCGATATCGTGTCGTTTGATACTCGCACTCAGCCCTGTGCGCGGCCCATAGTTCAACTGATGCGGGCAACCTTGTTCAGAGCAATCCCAGGCCTGGGACTGCAATCCGGTCCTTACTCGTGTCGATTACCAAGTCATTGGCGACGACGGCAGCCCCAAGTGGCAACAGGTAATTTGGTCAATCAATCCCAGTTATTGTGAAAGTAAAAAGTTACGAATTCATCCTGTCGGCGCTGAGTATTGATCGATGAAAAAACTGTAGATTATTTTAAGCATGACACTATTGCTCTGTCTTATAGAAACCGGCCATGCCGCTATCGTATGCAAGTTAGGGCAAGTCACCCAAGACTATATAAATCTTCCCGGAATCATCAGTGTTCCCAATGAGGCGCAAAAGGGTACTGTACTATGGCGCTCCCCGCTTACGAAAATTAACCTCAAGTGCAATGGGGAAATGAATGATGGCTGGACTGCTTTGTATCTGCAGCTCAATCCGGCCGACAGGACCAATACCAGCTGGGGGCTTCATGTCGAGATGGGCATAAATCACAATGGGCAGGATTACATTTGCTCCAGTATTAAGAATTGCCGTATACCTACGGGCAAGACTTTGAGTAACTGTAATGCCTTGAATCCGCACCTATGTGTTCCCATTGATGTCCCCATTGCCTACAGCGTTATTATCATTAAAATAGTCCGCCCGGTACAAATACCAGCGGCGCTGTGAGTGGGCTTGGCGCTTATAAAGCATTCCAAATTGCCGGCGAAAACAGTTTCATTTCAACACCCGAAAAAGCCTATAGTCTGACCATTCGAAACATGAATTATTTAACTTATATCGCGTGTTCGGCCACTGTAACGTTTTCCACTCAAAATATTAATTTTGGCCCTCTTCTGGTCTCCCAGGCCGCCGTTAACACCGTGGCAAGCAAGCGTGAACTCACGCTTTTTGCCACTAGACGCTGCAGCGACGACACCGTCTTTAGTATGAACGCCTACATGAGGCCCGCTGCCTTCAGCTCCATCAGCCCCGGCGATAAGCTGCTGATACCACAAGGCTCGGACAATAAACCTTTCGACTCGGTAGGCTTGGAGTTGCTCAGAAATGGCGAATGCATCCCGTTCAACCAAGAGTGTCTGATGTTCGACGCCAGCAATAAAACTTCACGCGAACAAAGGCTTGAAGCCAACCTGATCTGGCGCACCAATCAGCCAAAGACTGGAACATTCAATGGAGGGTTAATCATGGAGTTTTTCCATCGGTGATTTTTTCAGATATTTAAAAATGCCTATATAAAGCCACCCAGGCAACACACGCCTCAATGACAAAAGCTACCATTGCAGTAGCTTCTGTCAGCGACAACTTATTTCTTTGAGGACTTGCTAGGTTTTAAGTCGGAGTTATTTCCTTGCGTGTCTTTATTGTCATGACGACGCTTATCAGCTTCGTCGGTTGATTTGGTAATTGGCTTTGGGCCTGGTTTAAGTGTCATGAGATTTCTCCCTGAAATTGATTTTGGTTGTTGCAGAATCACCTTGTTGGTATTGACGGGAACTTTCAATAGGCATGAGATGCTTGGTTTTAGCTATGTGACAAATTGAATTGGCTTTGGCTGCATCTACTGGATAAGTCTGCTGCCCAAGCCAACGGTTTTGTAGTCGATCAGATTGGCCCATTCGTCTTTGCTCAAGATTTGTGTCTCAATTCCTACCTCCCGCTTCCCGAACTGGATCGAGCCGAGTGTCTATATAAAATATTTGGTAATGGTTATCAGTTGAGTGTATTGTTGCCGCGCTCACCCAGCAGGGAGGGCTCTTTACCGGTCTATGGATGGCGAGGCTAATCCTGCTGGGTGAGCACCTGGCCCGCCGTCAACGGCAAGCCAGCACGTATGGGGTGCGGTCGCCGCTGGCGACTCTCGGCTCGCACAGCGCGGCAGGAAAGGCGAATGTCTATTGTTTGGTGCTAGGGGCTTCATTGAACTCCGCGTGTTGCACGTTGCCCTTGAGTTTTTAAGCAGCCTCGACCACCTCGCCGATTTCAAACTTGTTTCGTCTTGACCCAACAGTCTGATCAGCTATTCGCCAGGGACTTCATTTAACGAATTATTGGTATCACCGGTGACGGCTACCCAGGCATCGATGACGTTACGGGTGTGTCAGTTGTATGTGCGTGAGAGCTGTCGGCAATAGCGTCGATTGTTAAATCTATAAAGCCAAGGTGCCCGAGAGGCACCTTGGCTCGTGCTTCAAAGTTAACTGCTGATTGGATCAATAATACGATCGCCATCTTTGACGTCTGTGTTTCCAACTGCAATTAGGCTGTCGGCCTGGACGTAGTAGGGTTTTTGTGTGCCAGACCTTTTCAAGGAGAGTACAAAGCCACGGCTGTCAGACCTGTCCCAGGTTTCCTTTTTTTCTTTCCCTATCGAAAAGAAACTTGTATCACCATCGTTGCCCCATTTGTTGATTGCGACTTCGATTTTGTTTGAGGAGTTGTTGGTAACGGTAATGCCCATGTCTATATTCCTTTTAGACTGAGATTTATTCGATCTGGTTGCCTACTGACTTCCAAGTACTACCCACAGCCTATTGCTGCATACAACACTGTTAGGCTTTCCAGTCGCGGAGGTGGTGCGCACTCTAGAGTAGTCGCTGTTTCACTGATGGCAAGAGCCGACGTTCACCTCAAATCCTTCCGAGGCGGCAGCCTGCATTGTCATTTGTTCGGTGCGTCCTCAGTGTGTGCGGGAGCCGCGGACTCGGTGGGGTCACCAGTTAATAATCATCGGCAACCCAGGACGAAAATCATGTGTGTGTCCGCTAGCGCCTTGATCAATTTCCAATACGATTAAGTGGTCATCGCCGTGGGAAATGTCGAAGCCTTTGAGCGTATTGGCACAGTTGGCAGGGGTAGAAAAGGCCAGGTTGTCTGGGGAGCTAACTCGAACGCCGGTAATATTGCAGAAGCCATTGGGATGCCGTAACGGCTGAGCACGTTCAGCCGGAGCTTCGTCCGGTCTCTTAGCAACCGAAAGAAAAAACCACATGGGTTCGGATATGGGCGCATGCCCCACATCGACTTTCAGGGAGGCGGGCAAGTAAGAAGGTCGATACTCCCAGACCGGAAAAATGGGTTGCTCGCCAACGGTGGATGGCCTGAAGCAAATTCCGAAAGGTGAGGCGACATTATCTGAGCACTTGAGTCGTTCAAAGAGTTTAGTGGGGGCGGTCAAGTGGCTCTGAGCTTCTGATTCATCGATGAGATACAACAGCTCAATGAACGCGTTTTGGAGGAAGAATCTCCTGTTGGCGGTGCCTTGCCCAGGGTGCACGTTCGGCGTCCCCTCAACCAGTCCGAGGGCTTTCAGCGTGTCAGCGGCCTGATCATGATCATTCACACAAATAAAAATGTGATCTATTTCCATCGTTAATTCCCTTTAATTCTATTGATTATTCAGTTGTTCGCAGGCAGTTGAATGATTTTACTCACTGGATGCGCCGGCAAGCGAGTTGGAAACTCCCTTCAAACAGGCATACGGCGTATGCCCGTTCATATGCGCCGACGGTATTTGGAAATATGGGCATGGAAGATTTGGTTTGGGGCGTTCCGGTTTCCTTGAAAATAACAGGGAAGTAAATGGATGCGGTTGAGTGTCTCGCCGCTGAATAGCTTGAACGGGGAGCTCGGCTCTTCGATGTCGAGTGCCATTGGCTTAGAGCACGGTCTTGATACTGATTCTGGTATACGATCGCCTCCGGACCTTGTTTGACTGCCGGCAAACTGAACACGATTCACTCAGGCTGTGGACGTAGTGTCTTTCTCAAGCAGAACGGCACCGTCCCCGAGCTGGCTCAAATGATCGCCAGGATTGCGAAGAGGGCAGTCGTCCATAGAAAGGCAGCCACAGCCGATACAACCGTCGAGTTGATCGCGCAGTTGGGTGAGGCTGCGAATCCGTTCAGTCAGCATGTCCCTCCAGATCGTGGAGAGCTGCATCCAGTCTTTTGCTGTGAGCGGGCGCCCGGAGGGAAGCCCGTCCAGCGCGTCCTTGATAGCCGTCAAAGGGACACCTGCGCGCTTCGCGATCTTGATAATGGCAATACGGCGCAGAGTGTCCCGGGCATAACGACGTTGGTTGCCTGCACTCCGTTGCCCTTGAATCAGGCCTTTGGCCTCATAGAAATGCACAGTTGCGATGGTGACGCCGCTTCGGCGGGCCAGCTCTCCAACCGACAGTGGCACGTTTACATCGATCATGAATGGTTGCGCTCTCTTGACCTCATCTATACATGAGGTTTTATAAAGAGCGTCGGCTTGCCTTTGCAAGCCTTCATTCGCTGCCGCGGGTGAAATCTCGAAGTGGAGTGCACATGGACAAGCGTCATATTCCTTCTGGCCAGTATTCGCAACCGGCGCCGGAGGCGAGCGTCCCTAGGGAAAAAACCGGATGGGCCGCTTTGCTGTCTGGATCGAATGGCGTGCGCTCGCTGGCCCTCGCAGGGGGGGTGGTTCTGCATGCGATCAATGTTTATATCGCCACTACGATTCTGCCCTCCGTCGTCACGGACATCGGTGGTATCGATTATTACGCCTGGAATACCACCCTGTTCGTCGCTGCCTCGATCCTCGGGTCAGCCCTGTCGGCCAGGTTGCTCACCCACGCGGGACCGCGCAGTGCCTACGTTATTGCCTCGCTGGTGTTTGCGATCGGCACGTTCATCTGTGCCAGTGCGTCATCAATGCCCGTCATGCTGGCGGGGCGTTTGATTCAGGGACTGGGCGGTGGTTTTTTGTTCGCGCTGTCTTACGCCATGATTCGGTTGGTGTTCGATGAAGCCTTATGGCCGCGCGCGATGGCGTTAGTCTCCGGCATGTGGGGAGTGGCAACGTTGGTGGGGCCTGCTGTAGGCGGCATTTTTGCTGAGCTTGGTGTATGGCGAGCGGCGTTCTGGTCGCTGATTCCAGTTGCCGTGTTGTTTGCCCTGTTGGCTGTCGCTGTACTGCCCAAGCGCAGGGCGGATAAAGGCGAACGCTCGCCGCTTCCACTCGCCCAGCTCGTGCTCCTGACGTCGGCGGTCCTCGCCGTTTCATTCGGTAGCGTCTCCTCAGTCCTCTCCTGGAACATCGCCGGCCTTGTCGCCGCCGCCATCCTGACGGCGTTGTTGATCGGCACGGAAAGCCGCGCCCGCCATCGGCTGCTGCCGGAAGGTGCATTCAGGCTTACAGCCGCGTTGGGAGCGCTGTATGCAACGATGTCGCTGCTTGCGGTTGCGGTCACCAGTGGCGAGATATTCGTGCCGCTTTTCCTTCAGGTCCTCCACCATCAGTCCCCGCTCGCCGCCGGTTATCTTGCAGCGCTTATGGCGGCCGGATGGACGCTGGGGTCCATCGCAAGCGCAGGAGCGACGGGTAAAGGGATCCGCTACGCCATCCTCGCCGGACCGGTCCTCGGCTTGGCCGGCATGGGAGCGCTTGCCGTTTTGATGCCCATCGAAAGCCCCGGTGGCTGGCTCGCCATCACACCGATCTGCCTCGCGCTGGTGGCCATCGGATTGGGGGTGGGGCTGGCATGGCCGCATTTGTTGACCCGCGTGTTCCAGGTCGCATCCAAGGGCGACCAGGACCTGGCAGCTGCGTCTATTACAACCGTACAGCTGTTCGCCACTGCGCTCGGCGCGGCGCTGGCGGGCATGGTGGCAAACGTTGCTGGCCTCACTGATCCCGGGGGCATCGTCGGTACGGCGAATGCTGCTGGTTGGTTGTTCGGGGTGTTTGCATTCGCGCCGATCCTTGGCGTTTTTACTGCACTGCGCGTAATCAGGCTTCACGCCAAAAGGGCTCAGGCACAGAAGTTTTGACAATGCTCCTGGTTTTGGCTTGGCGCTGCAGGAGGACGTACTGCGTCCTCCTATTCATCACGTCTGGCAGGCCAATGATGGGTTAGACCGCATATTGACTCGCGGATGCATCGGCACCAGCAGCAGAGGGGGGCGTTGTTGCTCCGATCTTCATATCGTGCGAGGTCGGTATAGGCGTTTTAATGAAGGGTCTTAACTCTGCGACTTTCGCCGATTCTGATACGGTCCAACGCCCGGTTTAATCCATCCAGTGCGTCCAGGAGCGCTTTGGCTTCGACCTCCCGGCCATCTCCCCAGAGGCGTTCAGCCATTTTGTTGAGGGCCTGAATGGATCGCTCAATATCAGCAGCCGTCGCTGCCGTGGTATCCACCTGTTGTTTCTTCGACATTCAATAACTTTCCGCAGCAGCCCTTTCGGCAACGCTGCATTCTGTCCGTGAGCTGCTCGATGCGTCTACCGGTTATTCATGGCTCTGCCTTCAGCCAAACCGCGGATCGAGTTTTACCACAGAGCGGCCGGGCGTCTTGTACCTGACAATGTGGTGAGCAGGGGGAGACGTGTCGTGCAAATCCCGTTGCATTGATTCTTGCGTGCGTCCAAGCTTTGGGCCCGCTGGCGTCGCACACCTGCGATGGGCAGGTTTGTGTGAGATGGGCATTGGTATTCAGCCCCGTGCGTAGCCGAATCAAGGGGATTAACTGGTGCCGATCAACTCAGCCTGGATTGGACATGAGGGAGCGTCCGCCGAAGCCCTGGAGCGCCTTCGGTCCGTGGCCCCAGCGGCAGGATCGAGCACCTCGATCCTGGTGATCTCGAGCTGATTTTCGTGAAGTTGTTGAGTCGTTGACTGATCGCGGGGCAGGGAGCTGCTCGAATGGCTCGCTGGCAGCGCTTTCCCTGTTCGGTACTTTTTGTAGTGCCTGGCTTACCCCGGGGTTCTTGCCGCCAAAGCGATGCGTTTCTGGGTCACCACCAGCATCGTCGTCGCGGTAATACTCGGTGTCAGATAAATAATCCAATACAGGCTATGGGAGCCCATCTCAAGCACCACCATCAGCAGGCCCAATACGCTTCCCGCCAAGACCCCCGACACCAGTAGGCATTTGTTTTCGAACCTGGGGTGGGCACTCATTGCGATGGCGTAGATCTTCCAGCCAATCGCAAGGCTGAACGTCGCAACGCCAATGATGATGAGCGCGTGCAGAAAGGTGTCAGAGCCAACGCCTAGCCGTCGCACGATCGTCACCAGGGCCGAGTAGGCTCCCTGGATAAAAACCAGTGTTACCGGCAGCAGGCCAATGATTGCGCCGAGGGTCAACTTGACTCTGAGGTGTGCAAGGCTGTTCAAGTGTTCCCTTAATCCGTTCAGGGTAGGTGGCGTTCGAGGTGCCGCCGGTGGCGGGTTTCCAGTTGCGTGATGGGGCAGGCCTGTTGCTCCCGGTGATGCCCGCCGAGCCAGCGGGAGAAACTCCCGGGTCACAGTCGCCACGTCAAACCGTTCCTTAGTCGATGGGCGTCAGCCGACTCCGTTGTTCGGCATTGGGGAAGCCCTGGGTGCGATAGCGCGGCGGGTAGAGGTCTCTATCGGGTGAAAGCAATTGCCCCAGCACCGATTCAAGGTCTTGCCAGGCGAACATTTGGGTGACCGCTGTACCCTCATGATTGGGCTGCACCAGGACGATCCGGTCAGTCTTGGGTAGGGATGTCTCGACCCCTTCTGTCCACGCGGCCATGGAGAAGGTCTTGCCGTTGCCCTCTGCGTGTTCGTAGAGCATGTACGTGGCGACGAATACATCTTCTTGCTGATCCTCATGGACCTTGTCCAGCATCTCTTTCTGCATGCTGTAGATGCCGTGGAACATCAGTCGCTCAAGGGCGCCCAGTCGCTCCCGAAGTTCCGGGTCCTGCACGACGAATGCAGTGATCCGACGCTCCTCATAGGTGTAGACCTGGCCCGACAGAACGCGGCCGTTTTCAACGGCCTGACAACTCAGTTCGATCATATGGCGCAGGCCTTCAGGGTCTTTGTCTCCGGTGACCAGGAGTACATCGCGGGTGGGCATTATGAACACCGGCTGGCCCTTGATGGGCGCGCGCTGCAGAACATCTGGCAACAGCGCCCGGCTGGTGTCGTAGCCGTCCTTCCAGGCGCCCCGGTAAAGCCCGGGGAAGACCTCTTCGAATGCATCGGGCGTGGCCTCACGCAGGTTGTCCAGGGCGATGGCCAAGGCTTGGTCGAAGCTGATGCCCCAGTCATCCTGCGGGCCCTTGGTCAGGGTGGACGTGGTCTCGGGGTAGTCGACTGCCAACAAGGTCGCGCAGTCCTTGCCCAATGGTCGGTGCGCCACGATGTAGGGTGAGTCCCAGCCTTCGCTACGGACATGATGCAGGCGTACTTCCTCCAGCATGGCAAGGTTGCGGATCACCGGCCGGAGCATGGGCCGAACCTGCTCGAAGGTCAGTGTCGGACTGTTTTCGGCGCCGAGCAGGGTTGCCAGATAACCCTTGAGGACCTGTGCCTTGTGTTGTTTATCGGCTTGCAAATAGTCGCGGTAAGCGTTGTGCAGATTGAAAAAGCCGTTATCGCCGTGACGCAGGCGGAACTCGTCTGGCAGGTATTCGAGGGTGGCGCTATAGCCGCTATCGCGAGCGGCCTTGATCATCTTTTGGGCAAAGCCGTCTTGTGTAGGAGGGCGGTTGAATAGCCCGTCGAAAAAATCCCTGAGCATGTAGCAGGTCCTCCATGAGTGCGAATAGGTGATGCTGCTGGCGCGAGTGGTTCAGGTAAAACCGGTGGCCGGAGTCATGGTCGCGGCGGTGTCTGCGATGGACCCGGCCAGCGCCGCAGAATTCCCCGGCAAGGCGCCAAATTCACAAGGCGCTGATCTTAAACGGATTCAAGCATGGATATCACGCCCGTAGAATGGGCTTCGTTAACCTTTATGGAGTGGCAATTGATGCGGCGAGAAATTGGCTATTGGGACCGAGAAGGTCGGGAGCTGTTCTACTACCTGGAGTTCAACCCGCACACTGCGGAGTTTTTTATCACCTGTGAGCATACGCCTCGTGATGGAAGCAAAAGCGTGCGCTCAGTACCGCTGAGCGAGGCTCGTGGTGAACGCTACTACGAGGACGCGTTGCTGATCATCAAAGAAGAGCTTTTCCGAGATTATCGGCTCTGAATATCACACCCGGCATTGATCAAGAGCCCAGGAGACACGCGCTACGTGTCCTTGCAGGACACCTCGAGACCCACTTTTAAGCGATCCAGCGCGACCATGGTCTTGAACCACCTGACGTTTGCGTTCTCGGCGAACAGGCGTCGCGCCAGGGCCTGGTATTCCTGCATGGAGGCAACGTTCACGATCAGCACAAAGTCGGCTTCACCGGTGACGTAGTAGCACTGCTGGACCTCAGGTACCGCGAAATGTTTTTTCATGGATTCCAGCGCGTCGATGCTCGTGCGCTCGGTCATGACCTCCACCACGATGGTGATGGGTTTTCCCACCTGTGTGGGGTCGACGATCGCCACGTTACCGGTGATAACCCCGCATTCCTCCATGCGCTTGAGGCGGCGCTGCACCGAGGCCGAGGAGAGGTTCACCCGGTCGGCCAGCAGGCGCAGGGGTGTCGTGTTGTCGAACTGCACGATTTCCAGAATGGCGCGATCGAATCCATCTAGGGCATAG